>Ga0307960_1000538_pt1 | contig 20961 bp, 29 predicted proteins | sample OrgLakmetagen542_FD_201832 | JGI IMG/M metagenome (GOLD analysis project Ga0307960, IMG submission 201832) | Saline water microbial communities from Organic Lake, Antarctica - #542 | ecosystem: Environmental > Aquatic > Non-marine Saline and Alkaline > Saline | place: Antarctica: Organic Lake... | reverse complement strand
CACACACACACACACACAACACACACACACACAAGTACACACACACACTCACACTCACATTCACACTTGCACACGTGCACTCAGGAGTTCTGGGCCACTGGTGGCCGGCGTGTGCTGTGGGTGAGCACCTCACGTGACTTGGCTTACGACGCACGCCGTGATCTGGATGACCTGGACCTCGGCCATGTGCCTGTCCACCCAAAGGTCAGTCAGTGTGCAAACTTTTAGTGAAATGGTCGATTGAAAAGATGTTGGATTGAATTATGGCACCGATTTTTAAAGGCCTAGAGTCTTGAGTAGGGAGCATCTACCAAGCAGCTAATGTCCCTCCTTGCTCTAGATGCAAGAAAACTGATCACTAGCAAGCTTGCTCGCCTTCTGCTGTCCCTCGTCTTTCGTTTCATGCATTGTGCGCTCCACTCCAATCCTTTGACAACTTGGTGTTCTCAAGCCTCCCTGATTGCGTTCCCCTTGCCTCGCAGAACAAGGACAGCCCTCCCACAGGCAAGTACAAGCTTAATACTTGCAGCCTAGGCAAAAGCTCAGCTTTGAGATCGTGGTACCTCACGCAGTGGTGCGCGTGTCCACCCTCAATTTTTTTTCTGATAGTGGCTCGCATGATAGAACGGGTGTCAAATGGTTGAGGCTCCGTGTCTAAATGCTTTGGTCTCGCTTCACTCCACACGCCATACAATGCCTGAGCTTGCGCAACGTCTTCCAGCCAATACCTCTTATTGGGTGTTGAGGTATAAGTGTGAGAGTGTTTAAAAGCTGGCAGGTTTAAAGAATGACCTGCCAGCTCTCCAGGCACGTGCCCAATTCATGAGTCAGCAAAAGTGCATTCATTGCCGTTGAGAGGGTGGCAGCCCAAGAGTCGCTTTCTTGGCGAGCCTGTGTGTGCGTTGTTCCTTTCTTGTGTGGTGCGGTCACCACTCCTGAAAACCTTCCCTCAAACCCCTTGAAACGCCTTTACCCCTGGTGCACCCAATGAACACGTCCAAAGTCTGACTTGGCAAAAATGTTGTTTCCCTTTCTTCGTCCTTTTTGCAGGCAAGCTGGACAAGCACTACAAGGAGGGCGTCCTGTTCATCACGTACTCCCTGCTCACCGTTAAGGGCAAGGTATGTACGTGTTGTGGCTTTCTACATGATAATTCCACTCTCTCTGAGTGGGGTTGGGGACAGTGTGAGCTAGGCCTTCGCTTGAGGAATATGGCTTAAGGTAAAAGTGAGGCCATTTGGCAAGCATGCACACCCCTTTCTTCCACCGCTGCCTATTCTCTTTCCATACTCCCCTCCCCGCACGCAGACGTCTGGGGGGGGTGGCAGAGGCCGTGGCAAGAAGGCCAGGCAGGACAGTGACGAGGACTACGAGGATGGGACAGAGGACAAGAGTGCAGACCCAGACTCCTTTGCGCCTGCAAAGGGTCCTGGCAGTCGGGCGGGTGGGTCAGGCTGGTTAGGCTTAAGCTCAGACGCTTTTAATAAGCAGATTACATTGCTTGCTCTGATTCTGACCCTCCTCGTTTATTTATCTGCTGTGCCTGCGTCTGAACCCGTGGAGTTGCACTGTCTCAACTGGTGGAGATTGTGAGCACAGCTTTGTAGCTTTCTTGTCTGCAAAGTAAGAAACAAGCTTGCTTCTACCTGGCGTTTACCATCCACCTTCAACCTGTTTTGCTAAGGCCAACTGCAGCGGTTGGTACAGCATAGGTATGTCTTGGCACTGCCTTTCAGCAAAACATTCTGTGCAATTACACGTCAGTAGGTTTAGAACCCTTTACAAACTCTTCATGAATGTGCAACGGCCTGTGTTCACAGCCAACCGCGCCAAGTCTGCTGCCAAGAAGGAGGCAGCACGCAAAGATAAGGTGGATTCCCTAGGAGGCGGCGGCAGCCGTCTCACTCAGATCAAGGAGTGGCTGCAGGGGTCAAAGGGGGATGGGGAGGACGCGCTCATCATCTTTGACGAGTGCCACGTGAGTGGGGGATCGGGGGGGAGAGGGTTGCAAGTGGTGTAGAACATCAAGCTTGGACAGAGGCCAGGGGTCAGAGATTAATATTTGCGTTAACGATGATATGGGTGGGTGGGAGGGTGATATTTCCCTCCACCTTGAGGATGTAGATAGCAGCCACAGAAATGTACGTAGCCAACTATGTTGTCAGGGTTTCACTTTTAAACTGGACTGCAGGATGGTGTGCATTTAGTTAGGGTGGCTGCTTGCTGCATTGCCTCATCGGCGTTTAAAAGCCTTTGTGTCACATCACCTTATCCTCCCTTCATGCATAATGTTGGAGGTGTCACCCGATTCTGAAAAGCATCTTTAACATATAAGGGATATGGCATGCAAGGAAAGCGTCGCCTAATTCTTCTACGCGTCGCCCTTAATCAATGATCATGACCTTTGAGAACAAAACGCGTAGCTTACAGCGCCTTGTTTAGGTACACCAGGACTGACTGCATTTCCCACTCTCGCTCCCTACGCTTGACCATATGCCCTTCCTTTGCACCTGCTTGCCTGCAGCGTGCCAAGAACCTGCTGGATGCCAACGGAGGTGAGGATACACGTTTTCTCCTTTTTGACGGGCATGCTGAATCATCAATTTTCGACTGCTGTCTCTCTTCTCTTGCTTCTGGGTACGTGAAAATATGAGACAAACGTTGTAAAATACTTGCTTAAAAACACGCACCTCTCACAGGCTGCACCATGACGGGAGTTGCAGTGGACCTCCTGCAAACGATGGTGCCTCGGGCACGTGTGCTGTACAGCAGGTATGAGAGAGGAAATTACAAGCAAATCGTGATGCTGCATGTAGGTCAGTGCCTTGTATCGTACGTCACAGTTTTGGAAAGAATGAGGTGGCTCGGTGCCTTTAACGCAACTCACTTGCTTCGTTAAAACAGCAGTTCTCATTCAAAAATTGATTCTAAAGCTGAGTGCCTTGACCGATTCAAAGTGATTTCAACTTTTCTCTGCCCGCAGTGCCACGGGTGCCAGTGAGCCCCAGAACATGATGTACATGCGCCGTGTGGGCAGCTACGGATTTGCAGACATGAAGGAGATGGTGACAACGCTTAACAAGTGAGTGAGGAGAGGCATTTTCTTTGGCAAGCCCTTTCCTTGTTGAGCATGTGCCAAGGGGAATGCCATTTAAAGTTGCTTGCAGTTTACTGAGCAAAGAGAATCAAGCAAGAAATAGAAGTTAAAGCAAGCCTCCACCTATGAAGAAAGCCGCTTTCATTTACCTCCACAAACCCCTTGCGCTATCTACAACTAACCGCCACTGCTGACGTTCTCTGTCGTGCGCAGGTCTGGCCTGGGCGGTGTGGAGATGTTTGCCATGGGCCTGAAGGCCACGGGGGCCTACCTATGCCGCACACTGTCCTACCGAGATGCGGAGTTCAGGCTGGAGTCCATCGACATCGACCCTGCGTTCAAGTGAGCCTTGCAGTCATGCCTTGCAGTCATGTGACGAATGCAATATCTTGGCTTCTTGATGTAGTTATCTTCTGGACATCTTATTATATCCGCAAAGTAGCTGCTTCTGAAAGTGTGGCTTCAGGCTCTTGCCTGACCGATGGCAATCAAGGGCCCAGGGTCACAACTTCAGGAGTCCCTGTGATCCTTTTCCGTTGCAGAGTCCCAACTCTGGGCTTGCATTAGAGCACGCTGATGGCAGAAAACAGAACAGCCAATTCTTCATCTTTCCTGTACACATATAGGATCCTGTACGACCGCTCAACCCAGTTCTGGATGCTCCTCCTAAGTGTTCTGAAAAGCCTACCCCGTGCTGGAAGTAAAGGGAGGGACATGCGCCTTGGCTTGTACTGGGGCGCCCACCAGCGCTTCTACAAGGGCCTGCTCATTGCAGCCAAGGTGTGCCTATTAAGTGTGTGGGGGTAGGCTTACATGGTGTGCTGAAATAGGAAGGGCTGGAGAGGCTCGTCCTCTCGAACCCTCTTGTTCAGGGCGCTGGCATGTTCGTGCGCTCTGTGCAGAGGCACGACCGGCGCATTTGAATGCAAGCCCAGTAAAGCGGGTGTAAGCGGATCATACAATTGGCCTGTTCTTTAATGTGGAAGCCAATGGACTCGTTGGAGGTACGGCCCACTTTTGGATGCGCATGGTTGTGCAAGAGATTAAGTTGTGAGCTGCAGTGTAGCAGCAGTTTTTTGTTAGTTGGCAGTATAGTACGATGCACAGGTTAGGTGGTCTGGCGTGTCATTGCCCTTATTACAAGCACCTTCCTTAAGATACGATTCCTGTGCTCCTCAGGTCAACCCTGCGGTGAAGCTGTGCAAGCAGGCCCTGGAAGAGGGCATGTGCGTGGTGGTGGGCATGCAGTCCACTGGAGGTGCGTGAAGGGTGTAAGCAAAGTGTATGCAGGGCGTCAGTATTCTGTTGCTTTTGTTTACAAAGAAGTTGAGCAAAGTAGCAGTCATGGTCTTATTGCCTGCCAAAAAGGCTGGAATGATGAGTTGCTTTGGAATTGTAGACATTGATGCTTCTTTCCTCTCTAAGTTGGCTTTTGCTGCAACCTTCATTTGCGATGCTAGTCAATCATGATAGGGGCCCTCACCAGAACCAGACTATAATTAGTGCTGATACCAATGTATGTACAGGGAATTGATCAAAGGGAAAACCGCGGCCCCGCACGTAAATACATCTTGATGCTTTTTTCCTGATCAGACTTCTACAACTTACCTATCGCACAGTAAAGAATTTCACTGAACACCCTCGACCGGCACCTGTGCCCAGATCTATGCCTTATCTGAACGTATATCTTTGCACGCTCTCGTGCCCAACCTATTGCACATACCTGACGCTGTGCTTTACTGCATACCTCTTGCCCACTGCACACCTCTTGTCCACACACACTTAGAGGCCAACATGTCTGCTGCACGTGACCTGGAGGGTGATGAAGGCCACGATGACCTTGTGTCTGCGCCCAAGGTTTGTACGTTTTTTGTGTGTGTCATCCTCTTTGATGTACAGAGCAGATTTGTTCACACTGACTGTGTTTTTGGCATGCAAACTGTCCATACGCTTCGCTCTTGCTTGTAAGCCTGCAATCACGAATACTTGCGCACACACATCCACAAGCACTCACACTTGCATGCACACGCAGATGGTGCTGCACGGTTTCATCACGAAGCACTTGTTCAAGGGTGTGGGAGAGCTGTCTAATAGAAGCCTTGACATTCTGCTGGCACAGGTGCGCCATAGCTGTACATGCACACAATTATACATGTTTACGTATTAATTTTCAAGTCGTTGGAAAGGGCATGGCCTGACAACCTTGTTGCACAATCTGTTCTATCTGTAAGCATTCGGGTTGAGTTGCACACTTGCTACCTGGTACCTGGGCTCTTAAAAAGTGGCACAAACGAGATTGTTTTGCACAACAAAGTCATTGGATTTAAGGATATGTTTTACACCTGAAAAGGGTCTGTTTTTATTGAATTCCACCGGTATGCATCAGTAGAATTCCTTTGTCCGACATTAACAGTAATAGGGTCCTCCTGCTATGAGTATGTGTTTTCCAATAAATTTCTGAACACACACACACACGCCCACGCACCTGCAGACCTACAGCGCGGTGCGTGAGTGGCGTGGCCTGAAGCCTGCTGCTGAAGAGGCAGTGGTGCAGCTGAAGAGCAACGCACGCAGGCAGGCACGCGAGGACAAAGCGCGCAAGGCTCAGGTATGTAACAAATAGTTTGATGCAGTTTTAAGCTTTAAGGTTGCTACCTGCCGGCGATTAAGAAAGCCAGCACGATGGAGTGATCGCGCATGTCGCTTTAGCTCGCTCTAGCAGTTCATCATGCAGAAGTTTACTTCCGCAGGTTCACGACCTCCAAGCCCAAACACACACACATACATATGCACGCTCACACCAGCTAACTTCTGTGACCACGACGCGCAAACGCAGGAGGAGAAGCTTGCACGCCAGCAGGCTAAGGAGGAGGCTGAGGAGGCGGCAGCTGCCAAGGCACGTGAAAGGGAAGCCAACGGTGCAGGTACCTTCGCAGGTCCCTCCTCCGCAGGCCAGGAGCCCTCTCCTGCGACTGCAGCAGATGCAAGGAACAGAGTGCATGCCAACGGTAAGTGGCCGGCGACTGAGCAAAAGTTGCAACGGTTTAAAATCTGGCTTTAATACATCACACATCACGTGCTGTTCGAACACTGCTGCTGCATAATTGTACGGCACTTACCGCTCTACACACACACACACACACAAGTACATACACGGACAAATACACATACTCATTGACACACAAATACACATTTGAACATATATACGCAGCGAAGGGAAGCAGTGGATCAGCCGAGGAAGAGGAGGAGGACGACGAGGTTGAAATGTTGGAGGAGCGTAACCAGGATGAAGTATTGAAGGTGATTGGCAAACTTTGCCTTACATATGAAGCAAGTTGGATTCGTTTAGAGAATGTCGCATGTGTGTGTATGTGTAGAATAAGCCTTTGTGTCTCATGCTGGTTGCCTTGTATGGTATGCCAAAGAAAGCCAATCAGGCACAAACCCCTGTGCCTCTTCATGCTCAGACGACATGTTTAAGCAATTAAATCATGTAACAAGGTTGCACAACTTGTTTTGGGAGGATACATACGACTGTGCCTCGCTCTGTTGTATGAAGTGTACACCAAAGCATTGCATGAGGGCTCTGTCATTACCCTCCGTTTCCTTGCAGGCGCGCAAGCTTGCAGCAACCTTGGCAGGCAACTTCATCGACCTCACTAAGTCTGCAGACGAGACCACGGTGAGTGCGTGCTAAGTTAATGCTACATAAAGTTTTCTAGTTGCAAGCATGGACCTCGTGGCTGTTAAGAGCTTGATTCCACTCACTAGGCACTGTAAATTGATGATGGCTGTTCTGAGCATGATTTGATGAAGCATTGTGCTCTAATTGCTGAAATGCAGAACCTGCTTCCTTATCAACTCACCCAATGTGTGCTGGGGAAGTGTTTGTGCCCTGCAAGGCGTTTGGTTGCCACTTGTCAGAAGGCTTGTGCTTTGCAGGCCCAGACCTGCCACTTACAACTGTCTCTCACGAAAATAAACTTGTTTCATCTCCACCATCAAATTTATGCATGTGTTTTAACTGGTGTGTTTACCCACATGTGCTATGTATAATTATATAATTAGCAGGAAGCAGAAGTTTAGTGGTTGCATCCATGCTTGCATTCAAAAAATATCCAGCTCCTGGCCACTACTGCTGCAACTGTTGATGTGGGCGCTGATGTGAACATTCCATCAAAGCATGTCATGATTCAAGATTTAAGCCCAAGGCCTGCATAAGAGCTGAAGCTGCAAGATAAATGACTCTGGTGTCCGCTGTCCGTCTCGTAGATTGCTGCTGACGTGGCTGCGCTGGACGCTGAGGAGCGCGCAGAAACAGAAGCCGCGGAGGAGGCTAAGAGCAGGGAGCAAGAGCAGGAGTATATTGCCGCCCTGGTGAGTACTGGAGTCTCCTATGATGGCAGCATAACTAACATTGTCGATACTTCTGCACGTGCACAGCAGGCTTGCTGGCAATCATGTCGGGTGCATGAGTATAGTGCTGGTGGGATTTTCATAAGCTAAGCCTACGTCTTGTTGTGTGCTCAGCCAAGCTCCACTGCTCTCAGTGTGTTTAGGCCATGCACACAATGTTTGATGAAACATGGGCCTGCTTAATTGAAGATCATTGTAAAAAGAAGATCCCAGTCACACTGACGATTACGTGCTTAGCAATATGTACTCGCAAACACATGTATGCGTGCAGATGCATAAGCATACACTCCTCACATCAACACGTCCCATGCACTCGTACATTGTGCAGGAAGAAGCCAAGGCCATCCTTGTCAGCCTGCAGGAAGCACAGGCCCAGCCCACCGACGATGACCTTGCGGATGACTCAGAGGCCATGGACAGAGAGAACAAGCCGGCAAGAATCGCTCAAGGAGCTGGGCAGAAGCGCGGTCGCCGCAGTGCATTGGAGGATTCAGATGATGATTATGATGATGATGATGAGAAGGAGGAGGAGGAGGAGGAGGAGGAGGAGGAAGGGGTGGGTGTGAAATTGTTTGTTGTTGTAGGAGAACATGCGTGGAGCGGTGGAGTACAGTTCTTGGTCGTTCTGCATGGTTTCATGGTTGTGATAGCCATTCTTCTCACAGCAGCCATCCCCGCGTGTCAACTAAGCCCACCTAGCCTGCCATCTTGATCCAGGAAGGTTTTGATATGTTGGGTGTTGCAAAGCTGATGATCGAAGCCCGACGCCCGGTTTTCCAAATTCAAGATGGGAGATTGGGCTACATTGATGTCCTATTCAAGGAAACTCAAATGATCTAGCAAATATATATCAATTATAAAGCGCATAAGGCAGAGTTGGCTAAAAAAGTACGTTATAAGATCACTTGTAATATGTACATAAATATCTTGGTAAGGTAGTCTTTTCTTTTTGGGGGGTGGAAAGCATTAGCATATGAGGCCTAAGCTTTACGTCAAAGGACTGCCTTAATAAGCAAGCGTTTATGTTACAAAATGCAGGGGCCCAAGCGCTCGCGTCTCGCAAATGGCAAAGGTGTCCCTGCCCCCGTGATTAGATCAGAGAGGTAAGAGCGTTTGTAGTGCAATGGAGAGCAGGCAATAGAAAGCGCACAGGCCGCGTTGTTGTTGCAGCTACAATTGACCTGTTTCGTGCGCTCGTATTATAAGTACTGCTTATTGGTAGGAAGCATGATGATATCAGGACCCAAGGAAGTCCTCAGCAGCCATCCTTCTTGCGCCTGCTTAATTCACTGCCTTGCCCCTGGATTGCTACTCTGCATGTAGGCGTGACGCAACTGCCGAGAACGAAGACGAGACGTGCGAGAGTGAGGGACAGGAAAAGCAGCTTTCGTCTGAAAAGGCGTCCCAAAAGAACAAGGTGCAGGTTTGCGAATGTCGTTAGTATAAATTGCGTGATGGCCTTTTGCTCTGTGCCGTGACGCAAAAGAGTTTAGTTTGTTTGCATACCGGTCAAAACATTTTCCTGCAAGAAAATCCAACAGTTTGCAATGGACAGGTTCTTACTTGCGCTTCTAATGCTGCGCAGCAGGATGTGGTAGTCATCTCTGACAGTGCCAGCTCTGAGGACAAGGACAGCATTTCCGAGGAGGTGAGGGCAGATCCACTGTCCTGGGTCTTTACAAGCACCACTTGTGTATTCTTAGTTTTTACGTACGTGCTCAGTTTCTACACTGTGCCATTTTTGGAAAATGAAAGCATAATATCAGGGATGTGTCATACGGTCATCTGGGACGTTCAATACAGTAATATACGCGTATAATACGATTGTATTTTCAAGCAATTTCGGGAGCGCCGATTTTAGACCCAAGACGGACCCGATTCGCCTCGAAATCACCCAAAAAGTTTCCAATCTTTTTCCAATGTATTACATGTTATTAATATAATATATAATAGCATTAAAAGCTTACTAAAATGCCGTTGTTGGGGCGGAAATTGCCTAAAAAAGCCAAAAACCGGCAAATAGACGAATTTTGCAATCGTATAATACGGCCCAGTTTGTTCAGTACAGTAAAGCACGCGTTAAATACGATACGTGTTTTATACGAATACGCCGTATCACAAATCCCTGCAAAATATTGATGTGGGCTTGATGCATCTAATATGCTTTGTCTCTATTCTCGCCAGCATCTCGCATTCTTTATGCAATTCATACTAAGCTTATAGTCTTGCACACCTATTTTCAGCAGAGAACTGCCTTAATGTGATTGCCTCCAGGTGATTGCGCCCTCTCGCACCACAAGGGGCAAAGCTGCACAGCAGGAAAGGAAGGCACCCCCACCCAGGCCACGTGAGTGCCGTGCCTCCTGTTCTGAGCTGTCCAGGCTTGCGGAAGCAAGTTGTCATGGCAGGCACGACGTGACTTGCTCCCCCTTCATGCAGCATTTTTGAAGTTTCTGCGTCAGAAAAAAGGGTAGTTGTGTTTGCTCACATCTATGACACCTAACCCCTTGCGTAGCACCTGAGTGCACCAGCCCACCCGCCTTTGGCGTGCCTGCAGATGGCCAGCCCTTCTCAGGTGCTAGCCGTGGTCTCAAAGGAGCTGAGCAGGATGTGAAGAAGGCAGAGGCCGACCTGGCAAAGTTTAGACAGAACGCTGAGGTGCGTGTCTGGCTGTGTGCGCCGTAATCGGCGTTTTGGGCTCAGATTGTTTGCATGGCCCGAGCCTGGCACTCTTGCTGAGCACACAGTGGATGCACACCTGTGTGAGATTATGGCACTGCTTGTAGATGTGTGCTGCTTTGACTGTGTTTTACTTTCCCTTGTGCACCCACAGAGGGCGCGCAAAGATCGTGCCAGGAAGGCCGAAGAGAAGAAGGCGGCGGAAGAGAGGCAGAAGAAGCAGAAGGACGCAAAGCAGGAAGAGCAGGTGAGCCTTGCAGCTTGTAGGAAGGAGAGAACGGGATCTGTTTCTTTGCTTGTGCTGTGCAAGTATGCACCGGAAAGCGTGGCCGACATCAAATTTGTTGATCCTGGACTCTCACTCGGCCGCAGCTTGGTCCGTCGTACAAGTTGGCCGTCAACAACAAGCCGCTGCCCAAGAAGGCCAAGAAAGGTGGAGGCAGCAAGGGGAGCTCGCGTCGAGATGAGGATGATGATGAAGATGAAGACGAGGACGAAGACCTGTCTTCTGCCGAGTCTGACGATGGTGATGACATCTCCGATGATCTGGTGTGTGAGCTGGTTTGATACTTTTTTGGTTGGAACTCGTGAAACTCTGACAATACTGATTTCCACTTTTTGTCCCCGCACACACCACAATCATCAGAATTATTCAATTGATTCATACAAGCGTTTGATGTGAAGCATATCATGTGATGATGGGAAGTGCAGTCTCTATCCAATTGCTATGAGATTTGTGCTCGCATATCTTTTTATCACTACACAGAAAAGTGTGTCAAGCCGTAGCTGAGCTGTTTGCTGTGCTGACAGGTGCTGTAGGAAAGTTTGGGAGGAAAGTTTCAAGCTTGTAACCCTAAATGACAACACACACGCATACACACATGATGCTAATGCAGGACTTGGGATCTGAGGACAGAAACGACCCCATTGTTCGAAGCCTGCCTCTCCAACTGCGCCGTGTTCGAAAGCTGTTGCTGCGTCTGCTCGATGCGCTTGAGGTAGGGAAGATCAATGCGCTCTTTACCACTCTCAGCTGCCACCCCATCAGTGTACAGGATGTTGCTTGTCACTCTAATACAACAACAGCACATTGAGTCTTGAACTTCTGCTTTTTAAAGTTCATTTTGAGACAGCTTAGTGCCTCAACGATTTGTTTGTTGACGCTTCCATCTGAATTATCTGTCCGCAAGGTTTGAAATTCTACAGATTTTTTTGTGATGCTCTCTAGTGTCAATCCTATGCGTCCAAAATGCGAAATTCTTTCAGTCCTCCCGTGATTGCCGTCTCGGTCGTAGAAAGACCTTGACAAGCAGAGTATGCCATTTTTGTAAATTTACTTTTCGTAAAAGCGTGTGAAAAAAATCTGATTTGTAACATTGAGTGTTTTCTCCTTAACAAGGACGTAACTTATGTGCAAGTTAAATGTCTGGCGCAAATCCAGAAAAATATGGAAGGCAAAGCTGTTGAACAAGTATCACTATTTTTTTATGTTTTGTCAACACTTGCGCACAGCTGCCTCCCAACCCCCTAGACCAGCTGACGGAGCTGATGGGCGGTGAATCTCAGGTGGCTGAAATGACAGGACGCAAGGGCATGATGGTGCGCGGCGCAGACGGCAAGGTCTCCTACAAGGTGAGGCATGTGCGCGCATTTGCTTTACGTGATACAGAAGTTGTTTTGAGCCACTGGAGATCATGTAAGCAATGATTGATTGCTCACAGAGTGAAAGACTGCTAAGGTGCACGACATAAGCAACAGCTGCGTACTCACAGAGTGAGAGACGTTTGGGGTGCACCTGTTATTCACTGGACACACCAAATCTTTCCCACTGCTGATATGCTTGACGTGTAGTACATGCTACCTCATTGCTCACCTCTCTCTTTCTTTATTGATGTTGGCATGCCGCTACAGCAACGGCGCGAGGATGACGTGGCAAAGATGGTGAACCTGCGCGAGAAGGAGGACTTCATGAGCGGGCGCAAGCTGGTGGCCATCATCAGTGACGCAGCATCCACAGGCATCAGCTTGCAGGCAGACAGGCGGTGAGTGCACGTACTACCGACGCAGATGATGTGCGATTAGTTGGTCAGTGATGTCAATGGTGCATAGGCCGGCAGGCAGTTGTGATGTGCGGTAAATTTCAATATGAAAGGAAGCAATGGCAGCTTTTGGCTGGGACGGGTTTAGCTGGGCGTCTGTGTTTGAATCAGATAAGACGCCTAGCATTAATGAGAACCACCTAATGCCTCAGTGGTAGGGCAGTTCTTTAGCGGGCACCTTCATTGCTCTCAGCATGCCATACACCTGCGTTAACACGTGCTCACTCATGTACCTTGTAATATCAACTGCGCAGTGTGGTGAACCAGCGCCGTCGCTTCCACATCACCCTTGAGCTGCCGTGGTCAGCAGATCGTGCCATCCAGCAGTTTGGTCGCTCGCACCGCTCCAACCAGAGCTCTGCGCCTGTGTACTGCCTGCTGGTGTCCAACTGTGGGGGGGAGTACAGGTGAGCTTAATTGGCACTCGGCTCGTTGCGCACAATGGCAAACGCTTGCATGCAAATGCACATGTGGCCCACTAGCCTCACATGCCGTGTCGGTTTCGAATCAATTAGGAAGCTAATTTTTATTATATTTATTTATAATTCAAGAACCCTACGACCTGTTCGCAGGCATTTGTGACACAACATTCGACAGCAACACCACAAATACTTTGCTGACCGTACTCATTTCTGTTGGTACTCATGCTGCTGCCTCCAGGTTTGCGGGTGCTGTGGCCAAGCGCCTGGCCTCTCTGGGTGCTCTGCTCCAAGGAGACCAGCGCGCCATGGGGGCAGCTGCAAACCTCAAGTCCTACGACATCGACACCCAGGAGGCAGGAGAGGCACTCAAGCGTTTGTACGAGGACATCTGCAATAATGGCACGCCCATGCCAGGGGTTGAGGTGCGTGTTTCAAGTCTCAGGAGACTTGCTGTACGGCACATGTTCTGTAATGCATTTCTTGACCACCAGCTGCTCTTTCAGCGTTTCATTGCTCCTTTGCCGTCTTTTTGTGCGTGAACTGTTGGTATGTACGTGGCACGTACACGCACCCCCAGACTTTACACACCTTTGCATTGCCAGCTGTCCGTTGCACTTGCCAAACCGCGTTCCTCCTGCTTTGGGGTTCTGTACAGGTGGGCTGCATGCCAGACGATTACTTCAGCTCGGCAGAGATTGCGGCAGCAGGGGGGCTTGTTGACAACATTCCAGTGAGCAGGAGAAGGGAGGAGTACTACAGGGCCATGCGGGGTGCCATTGTCAGCGTGGGCCTGGCAAAGTAAGCGTGCAATTGCCAATTGAGGCCTAGCAAAGTAAGCGTGCTATGATCAGTTTAGGCCTGGCAAAGGAAGCATGCACTCTCCTTTGTGTGCACATGCACGGAACTTAAAGCAAGCATTCCTTGGGTGATCAGCGTTTAAGGACAGTTTGCGCAAGCTAGCTTTGGCAGGCAGCTTGTTCCTGTTGATGGAGGTGAGAGGAAGGTGTATATGCATACTGTAGCGTGTTTTATGTACTACGTGTGATACAAACAAGCTTGGCATCCCAGGCTTCTACCGTGCCAGCTCTGGGTTGGATCACTGACGTGTTCCTCCTTGTCCCCTCTCTTCCCCTTGTTGCGTGCAGCGACAGTGGAGGCTACTTTAGTAGCGTGGATGTGGACCCCAAGGTTGCGAAAGACGTGAGTACAGGGTGCTGCCTACTGGTTGGTTCACTAAGCTTGAGGGTTGGATTAGAGGATACGGAATTTGGCACAGGATTCTTGGAGCTTGGTATAAGTTTCTATGTAGGGCTACAAGTTTAATGGCCCAGGGTGTGTGCCTGGGTTGCTAGGTTTTCGCATTTGCTGTAAAGTGATGATGTGTTGAATAAAACCAGCGAGCATGAAGGCCTACTTCAATTTGCTCCCAAGGATGTATGATGACAACTCAAGCGTTTTGACGTTTTGTGACCCTTGCAGGTTCCGAGGTTCCTAAATCGGCTGCTGGGAATCCCGCTGTCAGAGCAGCAGCTGTTGTTTGAGGTAGGAGGCCTGGCTGCCTAGTGCTGTCCTAGTCTGTTTTCAAGGCATGGATCTAATGCGTGGTCCTAGTGCTGTCCGAGCTTGGTTCTAAGCCAATGGAGACAGCCTCAGTCACCCGGCGCATCCATTTGTCGCAGGTGCATGCATGCCTGCCGTAGCTCTTTGCCACGACCACTAACCTGCTTATGTCAACACATTCCTTTTTCCCCCGACTGACTCCGCAGTACTTCTCGTCGACCTTGCAAGCCTGCATTAGGAAGGCAAAGAGTGAGGGCAGGCACCAGGTGTGTGCACTAGAGCGGTGACTGTACTTGACGGGCGACAGCATGCAGCACACGGAGAAATGCCATTGTGCACTGCAATTCCTCAGGGCTTCACGTAGGCTTGCAGTACATGTTGTATGGGCCGATTGCAAGCACAGCTTCACGAGCGGACAGACAGGCTTTTTATAACGCCTTATTTGTCAGGTCCAGTTTGCAGCTCATCCACACCTCCAGTGGTTCCAGACTTGCTGTGCTGCTTGCTGTGCTGCCTGGTTTAATTTGCTAAGGACATGATCATCACAATGCGCGCCTCACCTCATGTGATGCATCAACAGGTGCATCACTCCCAGACCTTGAACACCAAGGGCCTTATGTCCAACGTGCCCTTCATTCACAAAGGGCTGCTTTGGTGCAGTCAATGGCATTTGTCTTTGCAGCACAACAAGCACCCCTGCAGCAACCTTCCGACCCTACACAACGCCAACAATCACAGGAAGGCATGACGGTACTGAGAAACATCCCAGTGAACGTTGTCAAGAAAGTGGAGTTCCACCGTGATCCGTTAACAGGTGCGCGTTGTGGCAAGGTTGAGAATAATAAGCAAGGACTAGCTAGGCCTTTTATAAGGTGTTCATGAAAACATTGTGGCCAATGATGGAAGCTGCACCAGCCCATCTTGTGTGTCATCTTGACCTCGATTTGCCTTCTGCACTGGCTGCACACACCGCTTTGACACAAACCCTATGTTACAGAACCCTCACAAGTCAAACGCTTGCCTCATTCTAAGAGGTCAATAACTCCACACTGCAACCCATCCATTTTAATTATTGCGCGCCTAATACTCATGTGCCTACCGCTTGTTCCCTTTGCAGATGCAGCCACCTACTACGTCAAGCTGCGTGTGGATGATGGTCTGACCTGGGAGGTGGCCAAGGAGCGCAGGGACGCTGTGCGTGACGAGCTGGTCAGCAGAAATGCAACCCCTGTCAGGCTGAGGCGGGTAGGTCCAGGTGGAGGGGCAGCACTTTTTGTGAGCACGTCTTGGTGTATTACATATGCAACTATATTATGGTTGGTGGTGTTTGCCAAATAAAATTGCATATGCTCAGCTCACGTGCTTTGTCAGCCACCTTCAGCCCGTGCAAATCCTGTGCCTTGTTCGTGCAAGGACACGTTGCATGTATGCATATGACATGTCTTGCAGCCTTGGCTGCCTGTTCTCATCACGACTCCTGCGTCCTGCTTGCCTTTGTAGAACGGCTTCTGGGTGGCAAAAAATGACTGGGCGGTGTTCAAGCGCCCTCACATCATCCTTGCCACTGAGGTAGCCAAGTCCTCGGAGGCGCGCCTCACAAAGTATCGTGTGCAACGCCCCTACCAGAACACCAGGTGCGTAATATCATAGCCAGCACTCAGAGATGTGTGTCATTATGCTCAGAGAAATGTGTCATTATGCTTTGGAAGATGGCTGAGACAACAATTTTCCTTCTCACAGCTGGAAGCGTACGTGTATGACAGCAAGGCTCTAGTGTGTGCGACTACAGAGGCGTGCCTACTTTGGAAATTGTGCCGCTTTTAAAACACCACTTCTTGTATAGACTGCACAGCGAACCTTTTGATATTTGCAACCTTCAAAGACCTGTGATTTATTTTAAAATAGACATAAACCCAAACGGTCTCCATGTTCTTCAGGCAATTTGCGGCAATTTAGCTTTGCTGTATTGTCTGATGCGGTGTGGTAATGTGAAATTTTGGTTTACATTCCTTTGCAACTTTTGAATCTGCATAATTTCTAGGTTATGTTCATATACACTGTGTGGCGTCTTTTGAAAGTTTAAAAGCCATCATGGCAAGACCGCAGTTAGTCTGTAGGGCTGCCATATGTGCAATGTGCACGCTGCAGCACATCAATGGGCACGTGGGCCCATTTTGAAAGCTTGGATCCTGCACAATGGAAGTAGAATATGTGTTGATGAAAAATGGCCCTCGGGTACATAAGCAAATGGATAAAACGTTTAAAGGGCACATCATGCACACGAATTCTATACAACATCACATGAATATTGCTCCCAATCATTCATACCGGCTGGGCGTCTACTATCTCTGCACTAAACACTGAAGCATACTCTCTATGCAGTCCGTATTGAAGGTCTCTTGGGTTTTATTCTTGATCACCTTCCCTGAGCTGTTCAAGTGCTGAATACAGACACAAAATCCACACTGAAACACTTGCACACAAAGAAAACCTAAGCCTTCTTCCCCGCAGCTGTGCCTAACATCATTCCATGTTCAACGTGCTTGCAGCTCTCTGTGGCCTGAATTTGAGGTGATGGGCAAGTACAGCCCGGTCTCTGACGACAAGGTGAGCCCTTATGTTTCACGTCTTCCTTCTCTGATTCATGACAGGCCCATTAGGAACACTACAGGTTTGTGGCTCGCAGCTGCTCACAAGTATGCAAACGTGCCAATGATGCACAGGCCCAGAAGCTGTGGGAGAAGTGGTACACAGACATGGGGAGCGGTTGCCTGCACGGCCCCAACTGCGCTGCCAGGCGGGCGACAGGGTCCTGCTCTCGTGGCTCAAGGATCTACTACCGCCACATCATTTGTGGGGTGAGCTTGACTTATGCAGAACCACCCTTGGCCGCTCTGACCATGATCAATTTGACCATGAATGCCATCATTGGAAGGCTGGCGGGGAAATAGCAGTTTAGGCGTAGCAAAAGTCTGTGTGCACAACAGGCCTGTTGGCATGCTGCGCACCAACTGCACAAGGGCACAAGGCAAGGGGCATAGCACGTACTGCCCGTGCTGCACCCCAGGGGCCAGTGCTTACGCACTCAAATTCAAGCTATCTCGTCATTCATGCTCAGCAGTTTCTTCTGCCCGTGCTGCACCCCTGGGGCCAATGCTTTTACATACGAATTCAAGCCATGCTACCCATGTCCATGCAGGCCCTTCTGCCCGTGCTGCACCACCTGTTCCGCGTGCATGAGACCAGCAACTTTGGCCGCAACAGCAAAGGCTTCAAGCCCAACCCCCACGCTCTCCGCTGCAATGTAACCGTTGAGGGAGAAGAGGAGGAGCAGCAGGTGTGTGGTGCATCGGCTAGTGCGTAAAAATTATATATATTAACGAGTGGACTTCTGGGCGAACAGTGAATTGGGGATGTGAGGTCAAGGAACGCCTTGTGGCGGCAAAACCGGGGCTTTGATATGCACCCGCAATTTTCCATGAACCCCAGAGAGGCTTCTTACATTGCAATTAACTTTGCAGCATTATACCCAACACGATTATTTTCCTTGCCATACTTTCGGATCCAACAATTCATATCATCATAACCTTTACTCTTTACGCCCCGAAGATGTTTCTGATACCTTACAAGAATGGCCTGAGCTGTACACGTCCCCTGCCCGTCTATTGGTACTTCTATGCTAAGGCTTGAGCGTTTACCTTATGTATACCGCTCTGGCCAACCCTACATATACGTAGGGACGGCCAGGTCAGCAGCAGCAGCAGCCGCCACGAAGTGATGTTATGGACCTCACCGCACTCAGTGACGATGGGGATGACGACGAAGTGGTAGAGGTCACGCCCAGCAAGAGGGTTGCAGGAGCCCTTGTGGCCAGCGGCAATGCACGCAGCCCTGGAGCATCTGCACGCAAAGCAAGTCAGCAGCCTCGCACACGTCTCATGGTGCGTGGGGAGCGGCTACAAGTTTTTTAAAGCATGGTGTTTAAAAGCAAGGTGTTTTTGTTGTTGGCTCTGGCACATGCTGGAACTTCTTAGCAGGCGGATGGTTCTCTGTTGCCGGTCACTTGATTGCCTCTGTATTGGCAGCACCCACAGAAAATAACATGCATGTGGTCAGGAGTTACATGCATGTCGTTGCTGACGCTTGTCATTCACCCTGTTTGCTTATACAGGTTGGCTTTATGCTCCACGAGGGAGATGTGGGTCTCCTGGCCCATGAGCTAGAAATTGAGATTGATTAGACTTAAAGAGGAATGGTTCCAGTTCCTACATCTTTGCTTGCGCCCTATGCCTGTCAAGAAAGCACGGTTCTACAGTTGCAATTCCACGGCTGGGGGAGATTTTGGTTTTTCAGCCGTAGCGCCCTCCTTGCTTAGCCAGCTGCTAAGTTAATTGGCGGCAAATGCACACCGCTACCCTCGCACACTTGCAAGGTTAATCCCGTTTCATTTCATTTAATAGCCGGCATTCATTATTAAGGGTAGGGCAGCACAAGATAAATGTGCATAACAGCAAGAAGGTACAGGAAATTTAGTGCAGTGGATTTTTTTTGGCGCAGGGATTGCTTCAAGAATTCTTATGTACGTATTGCGAGTCTATTCGTTTGTTTACTGCTTCTAAGCAGCATCTCCTTTCAAGACCACGTTCTGATTACAGTTTTTATAAGGGCCAAAGCTTGGTCAGAAGATTTTACTTGCTTTATAGGGCATTTTCCACCGCATCTCTTAGGTATCGAGGATTTTCTGAAGACGTTTGAAGTGGCAGCCGCGTTGTCCTTGCCTTTATATGCTTGAAGAAGAAGGCAGACATTAAATTGTGTACGCTAATTTGAGCGCCTGCACTTTTTTGTGAAATACACGATGATGTAGCAATCCACACTACCACTGTTCTGCTCATCATTTTTACTTGTTTAGATGATAAACTGCTGGCTCTCTGCTAGCCTCAATTAGATCCATTAGCTGGGTACAGAAGGAAAAGTGTCATAGCACACTCAGCACATCTGCCACGCCCAACCATTGGCAGCAACGAATCCAAGGTAAGTAATTGGTGGTTGTCATTCATATGTCTTGATCAATAAGCTTTATGAGCCAGTCTTGTCGATAACCTTTATATTTTTGGGCTAGAGTTTTGGTAATCAATCAACAGCAACAAATACCAGTTGTATTGATGTGTAGCACATTGGTGGAGGAGTTTTACAGTACCTGATACCAAAGTGGCTCCTTTCCCTTCATTAATGTGGGGAGTGGTTTTTCACTGCCTTCGTTGTTTTTCCTTTTGTAGCGCAATGAGACCAAGGTTTACAATCTTTGCAAAAAAAGGCTTTCAGTCAAGAAGTATGACTCCGCTTCTGTTCAAAAATTAAGATAAGTTGCATGAACGAAAAAAGGAGTGTTGTTTTCTAGTGTTAAAAAACAGACACAGCCATCCTGAAAATAAAATGGCGTACTTCCTGCGAAGAGAAACCATCTGAGGGTGCGTGCAGTGAAAGAGAACATGTTTTTTATCCTGGACATCATCATCAGCCTCACACAAGTCGCAAGTAGGGGAGGAGGTGGAATTCCAAGTTGCTGTTTCAAAGCGAAGGGTGTGAACACGAAGTTGAAGCAAGCCACCACACTGTGAATGACATCTCGAGGAAGGTCAAGAAGCATGTATCTGGGAAGCCTATAAGGAGGATGGTTAACCAGAGCTCTTTGTGCAGGCAGTGCGCACCACTGGTGATAAGTAAGGTAAGGTAAGGTTACATCGCTATATATGCCTCTGGTGGGCATCTGAGCGGAAGCTCTGAAAAAAGCCTGTAACCAAACCAAAAAACGCTAGAGAAATCAAGGGAACAGGGCTAGGCGCATAGCTACAGTGATAAGTAAGCGTTTTGCTGTTGCGCCCTCTAGGGTGGCCATCAGAAAAAGGTGTCCAAAACTCTAAACATCTGTCCCTCAGGTCCACAACGAACCGACTGAGATCAATAGGCTCACAGTTCAACAACTTTTGTTTCAACATGTAAGATTGTGTCAAGCGTTCCATGGCTGAAAGATTTGGGAGGACCAGCATTCCAGGAGACCTGGAGCTCAATTGCATGTCAGCTTGCAAAACCTTCCCCATCGCGGAATGTTGCATTGGAAAAGGGAATTGTACAGACGCATTGCGGCGTGAAACCAGCTGAATTGCAGGGGCTCCAGGCCACACACAATCTCGCACAACGCACCATGAAGGAGTGGTGTCTCTGACTCCGATAATCCTGTTCAGCACTGTCAAAAGCCAATGAGACCAAGAGTGTCTGATTAGCTTACGGTCCCAGCTCCGGGAAGGACAGCAGTGCAGCAGCAAACCAAAAATGAGTAGCACTGCCAGAGATAGACACAAGAGAGCGCAAATGAATGGAGACAGAAACCAGTGATAGAAGTGTTATGGATCACAGCGATGTAAATCTCACTCCTCTGCTGGATGGTATTTCCACCTTGGAGGCCCTTCCTGGTCCAAAGGCGCCACCAACTACTTGGTCTGACACATCAACTAATTATTATTCCCAACTTGCGCATTGACTTGAGATTTGGGCATCAGGCTTGTACAAGGATTTGGACAAACATGTGTTGAGGAATTTCAGCAGGTTCAGATTGCGTGCACACCATTTGAGAGTGGAGTCTTGCAAATGGCATGGTGGTTCTAGCATTTGTGATAAATGTGAGTGT
>Ga0307960_1000537_pt1 | contig 20964 bp, 14 predicted proteins | sample OrgLakmetagen542_FD_201832 | JGI IMG/M metagenome (GOLD analysis project Ga0307960, IMG submission 201832) | Saline water microbial communities from Organic Lake, Antarctica - #542 | ecosystem: Environmental > Aquatic > Non-marine Saline and Alkaline > Saline | place: Antarctica: Organic Lake... | reverse complement strand
AATCAGACCGAGTTAGGAAAAGTCCCCAACTCTGGTAAATTCTCGTGCCTCCTACACAGTGTAACCCTCTAGAGTGGTCACTCTCTGACACAAAAACTGTCTACACCTACACGTCAGGCCTAACTGGTCAACCCCATTTTTTATTTTATAACCGGAATCCTGAGATTAAGGGATATTGATTGATGTATAAATGAGTCCAATCTGAGAAGGTCGGGGGGGATTGGCACCCTCTTCGAAGTGTCGGGTGGGACGGTTGAGGAATTGTGACAAACTTTGAGGATAACATTCCGTTTGAAATGTCATTATGGACGACCTAAAATGCCCAGTGGTGGGTTGTAAAAGGGAGTTCAGCAATAGGTTTAACAGGGATGAGCATGCTGAGAAGTGCAGAAGGGAATGGCAGGCAGGCAAGAGAGCCAAACATGGCCAGCAAATTTGCATGTTTGGCTTCTTCAGCAAGGCCCCAGCACAGCCAGCGGCACAGAATGCGTGTGCAGCTAACCCAGCAGCAGCAGCAGCAGCAGCAGCAGCCGCCCGGTCAGCCGGGAAGCTGCCCTAGCTATGCCAAGTTCTCTTCAGCACCTTGTAAGAAGGATAGGGGGCAGTGCAACAATGTGCCCTTGTTGTGTCCAGAGTGCATTGATGGGCGAAAGCAAGTGGTGTGGAAGTATGGCTTGGCAGCACACTATGCAGCTAAGCACCCGCATCAGAGTGTGGAGGATGGGCAGCCAATTGAGATGGTTCCCAAGGAAGTAAAGCGCATGCAGAAAGTGGCCATGAGTGTGCATGCTCCGTAGTAGCCCTCTGAAAGGGACTTAATAGACTTGGACTATATCTAAACAGCACCGTCAAGCATCTTGGTTTCACTTTTTTGCTCGTAGCATTTCACGGGCTTTGAATTTCACCAATCTTAGTATGCAGATGAATGCAGAATTTAAAGAGGAGCAGATTGGTACCCCTTTTGTTTGGGTGGGGGCACTGGAGGGGGGCAAAATGGGGGTCCAATCCAAAAAACACACGTGACGTACAATACCTTTTTTTCCACCCTCCTGCAAGGGGGAAGAAATAACCGTCAAAAAAACAAATACACGACCGTAGTGTTTGCTCAACTCTGTCCAGATTGCTAAATAAATGTCCAGATTTCTAAAAATATGTTTGCTCAACTCTTTTCAGAATTATAAATATTTGTCCAGATTCAGGAGGGTATTTAAATTTTCTGGAAGGCACGTATACTTTTTGGGGTGGACATCCCTGAGGGGCCACCCACCCCCAAAACCCCCCTTCCAGTGCCCCCACTAGACAAAAAGGGTACCACTTTGCTCCTATTTGAAATCTGCATCCATCTGCATAGTCATCAAGACCTGAAACTAGAATGCCGCAGAGTATGGGGCCAAAACTGAGATACGGACGCCCATGCCCACATGACCTACCAGGCACCCATAACTGGCTTGCACAACTCACATTGCTTCCTTTTTCCAGATTTCAATTGACTATCTCATGCTGGCACAATCCTGGAAGTTTGGAGTGAGTTCCTGTTCCATTGGCTTGACTTACCCCGTGGCCTGCACCGGAGCGCTTGTGCCTCTGATTTTTTGACATGCACACAGACCCCCCTTTCACACAATTTGCTCCAAAAAGGTGGCAATCGACTGGGCTTGAGCTGAGGATTCTGGTGATATGTTTAAAATTCCGTGGGAGTGGCCCAGAAATAAACTGGAGACCCCCCCCTAAGAAAATAAAACCACATCGGGGAACCACCCCACCCCACCCCTTCCCGGATTTGACTCATATTTATACCAATCAATACCTTTCGATGTAACATCGGGAAAAGGTTTATCGGTTAGATGTCAATTCTCTATATTACTAGGTACATATACCCACGTAACACTCGACGTCAGGATTCCAAATAAATAATTTATAATCCATTTCACACGTGACGTCCAAAAGTTTTGCTTCCTACACCCTCCTGCCAGGAAAAATTTAAAATCGTTTGCTCAACTCTGTCTAGATGTCTAACTTATTGTCAGTTCTCCTGATCAGCATGCCTTACAAGTTGCAGCATCCAAGCAGCACTCACACAAGACCCATGCCTGGGAACTAAAGACCCATTAAACCACAACACTGTATGGCATTTGAAAAAATCAAAGGGATTGACGAGGTGATTGAATTATTATTGCATACCCACCCAACGTTAAGAGGTATATTTATAACACAAAGTCCTCCCTCTACGAAGCTGGTACTGTAGCCAGGCGGAATCATATCACTGGTGGTACGTGTTATTTTAATAGAACAGCAAGGATTTTGCAGAGGCCATACAACTATGAATCCCAAGTATAAATTGTTAAGCCGCTTACCTCTTTAAATGTCTCTAACCTCTGGCATCACAATCACTGGTATGTTTACTTAAACAGGCCCTGTTCTTAGCGAGCATTTGGGAGGTGGGGATAGGGTCACTTCTGGGACTCGGAACAGCAGGCAGGTGCGGCTTGTTGGATTTCGTTAATCTATAACCCCTCAGGTTTGAGGCTGAGCTTATTTAAAATGTAAACAATTCCACAGGTGCTTATGGGTGCTCAGGGGTGAGGCTGAGCTTATTTAAAATGTAAACAATTCCACAGGTGCTCAGGGGTGCTCAGGGGTGAGACTGAGCTCATTTAGAATGTAAACTTTTCCAAATGTGCTCAGGGGTGCTCAGGTTTGAGGCTGAGCTAATTTATAACGTAAACAATTCCAAGGGTGCTCAGGGGTGCTCATAGTGCTCATAGTGCTCATAAGAATGTAAACAATTCCAGGGAATGTAAACAATTCCAGGGAATGTAAACAATTACAAGGTCATAGCAGGCGTCTTGCAAATTTTGGACTATGACATGCATGTGTGCGGTTCACTCAACACAGACATCACTTCATCACAAGTTTGTTTTAAGCAAGATAAAGGTGCAGGTTCTGGGTCCAGCATGTTACCATTCTGATCGTTACTGTAAATGTTAGGATTTCATCCGTGGAGGAACCACAGGTTGTGGAAGTCCATAACCCAACCACAGCATAGGCATTTCTTCATGTACACTGCTCATGTTATGCCACTAGTAAGTTGTTCGTTTTACCTCTATCTGGTATTCTGCCACTAGAAAGTAGTTTGTCATACCTCGATCTACTTTTTCATTTACGCTGCTCATATTTTGCCACTAGTAAATAGTCTGCCCTACCTCGATCTGGGAGGCCAGGCAGCTGCTTGGATTCACGAAGGTAGAATCTGGTCAGCTCCTCCTGTTGGTGGTTGAGAAAGTACAACTTCGACATTCCAAGGACAGGCCTTAAGGTTGAATACGTGAGGTGGTCAGGAATTATTTCTATTGGTTCTCGTACACTTCTTTTGTCATGATTTATAGAGCAATTGCTGGGAGGGCATTGGCGCTTCGTTGGCGGTGACAAGTAGGGTGCAATTAAAACGCCGACCTTTGATGAGAGCTTACTTGACGCGGAAAAGCTTCTGGGCACGGGTGTATAAGGATGCACGATCCATACTCGGCGGCGAAAAGTGCGAACACGAAAAAAGGATAGAGGTCGCATATGGATCGGCTTCTCAGACGATGTCTTCACATGGAAGAGGGGAAGTTTCTGTCCCCGTAGGGGGTGCCTACGTAGCATGTGTGAAAAAGTTCGGAAAGAAGAACGTGACAATCGAGGACGAAAATAACACCACGAAGAAGTCATGGGAAACACAACAAACGAAAGAGCTCGCCTACAAGAGATACAAGGAAGATGGGACGCACATCTTGGATCACACACGCGGGAAGCGTCCCCCTCTGTTGAGACCAGAAGATATAGATGCCTGGAATGCGCATCGAGAGCGTACCAATAAAAGATCACAACTGCGCAAATCCTGGAATAGTAAATTTGAAACGAAGAAGACTGAAAGTGGGAACACTGAAGAGAAAACCGAGGATCGTTACATAGAGTGTCGAGGTTTGCGAATCTGTCCAGAAAGACGCATATACCAAGACCGTGACGTATCATCGGCGCGAGCGATAGCTGGATTACGTTGCCTGACTCTGAGGGGTAAAGGACATCCGACAGCATTTCGACGTGCAAATTACGGGATATGACGAAGTGGAAGCTGCGGAGAAGGAAAAGAAAAGAGGACCGCAGCTGATGAAATGCGACGTCATAAGGTTTTGACCCAAAACCGTACACACCACCACCACCCCAGGACATACTGTCCCACAATTTAAGCTCACGAGTGTAAAGCATCTACTGTCTCCTGACGCACTTCTGCTACAACCTTTGCAGATGCCAGCAACCTGTCTACCGACATTCTGAATATACATATATGTCAATAAAAAAATGTCAAGTTCGTCGTATAGGCTAGTTGCCGACTCGATCATTTCTGCATAGGAGTTGAGCTCGTCCGTACGCGCTTGGGATAGAATCCTGCGCACGGCCTCGACCATCGCCGGACCGTGGGGCCTATCGCCGTTGTAACACGCGAAATGAAGCGACGACGACCATCTGGATTCTCCATGTAGAGACAGTTCACGATCGATCATCTCGTGCACCGCGTCGGCACAGGGCACCTGAGTCAGATCCATTAGACGAGGTCGACATTCGTCTATCGTTGTCTAGACAGGTCGACGATGAAGAACACCAAGTCCCGGGGCACAGTCCTCCAACGCTCTTCGCTTGGCGTCCAACCAGAGTACATAAGGTGATCACGCTTCACGTATTCAAGTGGCACCGTATGCAAAATAACACATGGAATCCCATGGTGTCTCTGGTGAAAATGGAGGACCTGAGGGTGGCACAGCGGATAGTTTCGGGAGTGCGCTCATACTCCATGGAAAGAGACGAGGCGAAGAGTTACCGTTTGTCCGTGGAGAGGGTCGCGGATTCGATGGGGCGTGTCTTCTTGTCCCTGGTTCTCCCGACCGACGGCGTTCCCGAGGACCCTTTTTCCTTGGTGGCCAATTTCTCGTGGTTCATCGGCGGGTTGTACATGGACAGCGTGGACGGATGGGGTCTACGGATGGTTTCCGCTTACGATCCCCTCACATCCGTCATGTCGGAAGAGATAAGAGACGGAGTGACCCGCTTGATCGTCGCTTTGCCGTTGTGTATAGAACACGTTCCTCTGTTGAAGCTCGACCGCAACGACGTCGAAATGATTCTCAGGGTGAACCCAGATCGCGACGATTTGCTCCTCGAGCCCCCGAAGTGCGTCGGCTGGGATGTCCAAGACAAAATGGATAGCAGAACGGAAGATAGACTCAAACGCCTCGAAGACTCTGTAGAATATAGATGTCAGAAGGATGACGCTGACGGAGAAGGAAGCGGAGGCGGGACGGTCGTCAAAGTCTCGCGCAACTTGGTATTGAAACCGGTGCGGTGGGTGTGTGTGACGATGCTGACCATGATGATCATCGACAAACTCGACAAACGGAACATCCGTCGCGGAGGATGCGGCAATCCACGAGTATGATGGGCAATCGTCAAACAGGAGTATGCGTATGTTTTTTGTCTTCGAATGTCGTCTGTACATATAAAAAAAATCAGGTATGCGCCCCGAAACGATGGCATTACCCCCTCCACATGGTGCATGCGAAAGCGAGAGCGGCAGCTTCTTTTCATCCCTTGTAAAAATCCTGGTCGAGGCGGTGCGATCCATCATAATGCATGAACGTCCTGACTGTCCGCCCCAATCTGAATCCAAACGGGACACCGTGAATGATGACAGACATGAAGATCCACCCTTGGCACTCGCTTCGAGTATGCACGACCCATCTCGCGGGGACACATACCTACCGTCCTATCCAGGCGACTCGATGTCGGCGGTGAAAGGCCCGTGGAATACCACGATGCAATGAGTGTGATCCTGATCCTCTTTCTCCCCTTGATGATCTACTGGGACATACTCCGGCACGCGTGGGTGAACATGAGGTGCCTGTTTACCAGCAAACGACGCTGCATCAACGTGACCGTCGTCGATCACATCTGAATCTGCACCAGGCTTTCTTTTTTCGGTGAGCGTGTAGCGTTATCTAAAAAATAAAGCCTGACCAAAAAAAAGAAGACACGATTGCACAAAACACATAACCGTGGCCCTGAATCTCACGTCTTTCTGGTGAAAAAAGACGTGAGATTTTTACCAGGGTGTACCTGGTGTGCCTCGACATTATGCGAAGTGGCTTGCCACTTCGCATAACATTTTAGGAAAGGTTTTTTATTCTATCAACGCTAGAAGTTTTCGTAATTGGGATTCGTTGACGGATGTGTTCCCGATCCGTAACGAGTTCCCGACCCGCAACCTACCTTTGTGCCACGCGTCTCCGTTGACCTGGAACTTATGCTGCATTATGTCACCTCCGCCCTTGTTCCATATGTTGGTGTAGATGCGGAAGGATTCGTCGGGGTTGTCGTTCAAAGTGAGGCGTAGGTGGCTTCTGTCTCTCCCGTACGCGATTTTTTCCAGGTAGTAGGGATCGTTGCCGCGGGGTCCGAACCGAATTTTACCATCGACCTTGATATCTCCTCGGACGTGAGCATCTTTCATGTTCGCCTTTCCTCCCACGTGTACGTCTTTGTTCGCGTGGACGTCTCCGGATCGGTCCAGACGGAGTCTGCCTCCTCGATTCAGGAGGTCCAGATCCCCTGCGCGATTTTTCCGGAGGCTCGCGACGTCGTTGTTCTTGTGCGTCTTCAGGTCGTAATACACGTCGTCGTCGTATTCTTCCAAGCTGACGTGGGTGTCCGGCCTCTTGTAAAACGTGTGAAACCTCCCTCCGTCTTTGGACCCTTTTCCTCCCGGATTACGGACGTCCAGGTTCCCGTAGGCCTTGAGGTCTCCGGAAGCGTGGACGCTTTTACCGACGCGCAGATTTCCCTCGTGACCGGCGTCGCCGTTGCCTGTGAAATAGTGCTTCTCCACACCGGGGCCCTGGCAGCCCTGCGGACCTTCGCGACACGCGTTCCCCATGATCCGGAACTTTTCGTCTGGATTGTCATTGATCGTGAGATCTAAAGTGTGAACGGTACCTTGGTGTTAGGTGTGGATCCAGGGAGGACGACAATCGTGACCGTCGTTTGTATAGACGATAAAGGGAAAAAACACTCGGAAAAGCACCATGCTTTTAACCCTTGATACTCCTAGCACGTCTATTATTAAAGAATTGATACTCCTAGCACGTCTACTATTATAGAATTGATACTCCTAGCACGTCTATTGACAAAGAAAACAATGCCATTTGTTTCCCTTACTAACCCACCTCCAGCACCTCCCGTTCCCTTTCTATTTCTTCTTGATGACATAGAAACACAAGGATCTGTCCGTTCAATGCCTCGATAGTTGCGTTGCATTGTGCAACAGTCCTGCTCTCCAATCCCTGCAAGTACCGTCATGGATGGAGCAGAAGTGGCAACCCCTCTCCTTTTGACAAGCAACATGAAATCTGGACTTTTTGCACTGCCGCCCAGGCGAGCAGCAAGCGACAGGACGATGTCTCACTGAAACATATTACAACAAAGTGTCACAAATCAGAAAATCATACAGGAAAAAAGTGAGCAGTCGGTGCAAGAAGGTGTGGGAGCGTTAATTTTCATTTACAATTGTACCACATGGGTCCTCTTCTGGGAGGGCCTTTTTTTCTGACACCACTTTCTGACACCCAGTACCCCTGGGACATGTGATGAGGTACAATGTTTTTTGGTGCAAACATTTCCCTCTGCATTGGCCAGCAGAAGCCCACGTCATTTTTCGCTGTTGTTGTTAGTTCGATTCATACTAATTAATTACCATCTCGGTACACTCGAGTCGTAAATGTACAGTACGCGTACCAGAGTACGCGTACCCATACCCTTCGTACCCGTACTCGTACCCGTACGCGGCACGGCTGGCACGGCGGGGCGGAGAGGGGGCTGGAGGGTACCCCAGGTCCTCCCACCGACCCATTTTCACCGCCAACACACAAATTATATTAAATATTTTTTATGTGATGTTGAAGGCCTTCGAGCAACGTTGCACTGTAGTTGAGGCGGAAAAGGGGAAGAAGAAGAGGCTGGAATGCAATCTGTTGTTCTCTGTTATCACACATAGCACACCTCTCTGGGGCTAAGGGTAAGAAAGGAGCTGAGGCAGCTGTTTGCAAGAAGGCATGACATGTGGGATGCCGTACGGAAGGCGGGGCCTGGGCCCACTCTCCTACAACACTTACCGCACAACAGCGCTGAACAAGGTAAACATGAGAGCCTTTGGTAAAGCTACAGCGATGGGTAACGCTTAAGGGTACTCTCATTGACGGGCTTTTTTGAGTGGCTTCAATACTGCTTTATGGTTACATAGCTGATACCATTCATCTAGCCAAAAACAAGCTAAAGCAGCCAAAACATACATAGATGCAACTCATTAAGTTGGCATGTGCATAGGCAAGGTTTCTAGGCGGGTTTCACGCACACCGTACCGCCCTCAAAAAGTTGACGTACGTGTACCCGTACCCATACCCGTACCCGTACTGCCGTACTGTGCAACTATGAATTGAGTCTTGACTAGGTACACATGTAACGACTTATGAGGGGAAGTGCCACATGCTAGTGCTCTTGTGCAGTCGCTGGAATAATAGCAAATCACAGGATGCATCGGACGTGGATGTGCCGTGCATTATAAGCACTATCAGGCAGCGCACCTACGATGACCCCTAATCCCTGCTCCGGCATTTGCTTTATAAAAGGTTACCTGGATGCCCCTGTTCGACCGCTGTATCAGTAGAATTATAATGAGACCTCCAAGGCAAAGGGCGCACAGACCTGCATGGAGGCAGGGTGCACCCACGAGCGTGTTTTTACGTGCATAGTAGGATGCGTTGTAGGACGACCCAGGATAAATATCGCCAGTGCTAGATAGACGCATGTCCCATCTTGAAGAGTGGCTTGTGGCTTATGCTGTGTAAATGAAGGACCACTAAGGCAACTTGCTGCTTATTAGGAACCCTACCTTGGCATGTTTCTTTCGGAAGAGCCATGAATTCGAAGTAGGTGCTCAGTCCCTCCAAGGCCAACACAAGCCTGCACAGTGAAATGCATGTCTTTCATTCCCTTGGAGGGGGAGCTTTTCTGTGCTGGACATGCACATGGCACCCATGGACTCATCATCAGGACCCTGCTGGCGTGCGTCACCACATGTAAGCCTGCCTCACCTCATCGGAACGACCTCACTCAGGAAAAGGCGGGGGAGGAGGAGGAGGAGCGCGGCGCAGCCGTGCGAAGCGCGTATTAATAGTCATGCATTTACAGATTGTGAGCAAAGTAGCAAAGTGCTGAAGGGAAAATGAGAAAGATTTTCCAGAAACGTCAACCGAGTCTAACTAAGTCCTAACTAAGTCTAACTAAGTCCTGATATAAGTCCTGATATTATCACATGTAAATTCAAACATGCAACAAAATAAAATTTTGAATGGAAAGAACTGGATTAGGATATGCATTCACAGCATCACCTGCTGCAATGACCAGCACTGCTCCTACTCGAAGTGCCAGGGACCTAAAGAAGCTGCTGCAGGTAAGTTTCGTTTACGCACCCAACCGGCGCGATTGCAATTTACTAGCACATGCTCGGGATATTCCTTCTCTTCCCCCCCCCCCACCCTTTCCCGATCGAATAAGGTGCGTCCGTGCACACATCCTGCAGCATATCGTGTCGACGCCCAGCACGTCATGCTCTGTTGACATGTCGGTCGACATGTCGGAGGCGGCAGCGTCCGACTGCTGCCCGTTTCTGCCCGTGTGCGCACCAGTTCGCGCCCTTCTAAGCCACTGGCTGACCTGCGAGGTGACGAGCAGGGCGGGGTGCATGCAAGATTGTTTCCCCTAGCAACATACACAAGACATACATACATAGCAATAAGCAACCACTGCTGACCGGGGCTTTATTTAAATGCACACCCAGCAGGACCCCGCGTGCGAGGTTTGCTCTGCCCTCTGGCCTGAAATTAGCGAGAATGAAGCAATCAGGGTGCGTGCGTGTGAGCATGCGTGTTAGGTTGATTGTATACAGTACGCACACAATGGTACCAGGGTGCTTTAACAAACTTATTATCAGGTGGTAGCTAATACATAATACATGTAGCACTCCGTCCCCCCCACGCACGCACCTGCTGGCCTGCAAGCTTGGCCAGCCTTAGGCAAAAATGGCCAATGGCTACACCCTGCTCTTGTACTTGCCACTGCAAGGACTTGCTGCATCACGTTAATGCCAATAGTAGCAGAAGTTTGTTATGCCCGTGCGTGCATGCAGAGCAAGCTGATGATTTTCAGCAACACCTGTATGACCACTTCCCGCTAACAGGACTGTTAGTTAGTTCAGCAGTGTGCCTCCTAAGTAGTAGCGCTTACTCCTTGATTGGCCGGCCAGCAGATCACCACAACCGAGCAGGATCCACTCAGGTTCCCACGCACATGTTGTAGTGCTCATCATATCATCTGTAACATGCATAAGTAAAGTACAATCCACTTATCGCTCATTCATCCGGTTAACCATTTTGGCCGCTACGCCACTACATCATCATATCCATCTCACTTCATTAAAAGTGCAGTAAACGTTTACTTGCGTCCCCTTTTTGCCACCATACCACCATGTGCACGTGCTCTAATTAGCACTCAATAATCTTGTAGTACAAGGGTTATCTATCTAGTCCTGTTGCACAGGCGGTGTGTGCAATACAGCCCTTTGCGACTTTGTTTAGTTGCTCAGGAACCTTTTTATAACCTCCACACATGAAGCATTAATGGATCAGACTACATTGAGGTGGCAGACGCAGCATCACTGCACACGGTCCGACTACGTAATTTGTCACCTCAAAGGGACTTGTGAATAATGGGCGCAGCTTATTTACCGAGCTTCACCATCTCAGTTTATACCTCACTTCGTCACTTCCCTATGATGCTGGTTTATCTTCTTCTATCCTTTGTTGCGCACAGCTCCCATCATTCCTTCTTGCACAACTCTTCCTGCAAAATGAGCAGCCGGCCATGAGGCGTCTTGAACGCTATAGAAGGCAACTGCAAACAAACCTATAGCTCGGTTTCAATCAAGGAGTGTTGGCTGCAGTTCAGAGGGAATTGTTTAACTTCCTCAACTCCTGACAGGGGTTTTAATTATTTGCAAACTCGGCACAGGCCAAAGAAATTTCCTAGCCATCATGCTCTCACGTGAGCTCAAAAGTGTTTCCTAACTCCAATGTACATATGATCCGTTTGACCATCCATTTGGGGGTGGAAGGTTCAAAACATTATCTTATTTAGGCTCACACATCGCACAAATGTACCCAAACTTTGTAGTTGATTTGGAGCTCGTGATCTGATCTGAGTGTGACCGGCAGCCCTTGGCAACCTCACATTATTAAAATTAGCATCAAAGCTTCTATCCAGCATTCAGGGCCTCGTGGTGCCCACTAATGCACCATCTTTTACAAGGCACGAGCTGTCTTCAGTCCACGATGTGGCAGGGTGGGACGGCGCCTTTCTGTCCTACCCTTTCAATCTTAACTTAGAGAGCCTATGTGTGGGATCTTTTGCTTGGATCAGACTGCTATGTACGACTATTTAGTCACGTGCATACCAAAGTTCTTCTTCACTTTTCAGCCTCTGTGTATCCAATGCTTAGAACAACAGAGGGAATCATTTGTATGCCGCTTGATTATTCCCACAAACCAAAAACATCGAAGTAGAGCTACAAGTGTTTCCTTTAGGCGTCCCCGATTTAATCTTCATTACTCTTCTTCCCACCAAATTCCTGGGAAGAAAACGGTGCTGGTGTAGGCCCTGTCAAATTCTTACTTGTTGTAGCATTCTGCTGCACGTCTGCATCACTCGGATGGTTCTTAGAAGCGTCAACTAAGTCCGCCCTTTTCATTACCTCGGAGGAGGAGGAGAAGGCAGTTGCTGGTGTGCTAGATCAGCATCATGAATCGACTCCCTTAACCATTTCCGTCGACAAACCATTACAAACAACGCAAGCCTGAAAGTCTCAGCACATATGACCGTGTTGGGGATTGCTGGGTCATGCTGCAGCGGGTTGCGGGTTGTTGGTTCTGCCAGATTCAAAGAGCCTTTGCCGTACCTGATCAATAATGTCGACTTGACAGGAACTTCATCCACCTAGCCGCCTTCTACTTCTAAACAAGATGGGTCGCGTTTGCAGATGAATGCACGCGCGATAGTCTGTTATGAGCTCAACATTTGGAGCACCCTCCAATCAATGAGCACCCCTGACTTGCAAGGCGTACACAATCTCGAGCAATTCTTGCCCAGATAATCTGTGATTGAGTTCTGCGGGTGCAAGAACTGAACTCGTGTAGTATAAAGTATAAAACAACACAACCTTGCATAATAAGTACGCCACCAGAGCCAACCACACAAGTGACAGTGTGCATTTGAAGATGCTTGTTTTTATCTAGGACAGCCAAGAACAAGTGCCGTAATCAGTTTAGACCAGCATAAAAAGCTTTCACGTGCTCTTTACTCAGGGCACTCCAGTCTGCTGCCTGTTTTGGCTTGCGCCATCTAAGCATGCCTCAGTCATAATTCGGTCTTCTCTCAGGCATGAAATGCCACGATTGGCTTTTTCCTAAGCACCGGCAAGGACTGCCGAGCAAATACAAGAAATTGACGCTGGGATGTCCCTGTTCATTGAATACTCTGTTCACATTTGCACCAAAAAAGCAAAGAGGAGGAGGGAAACAAGATGTGTATGGGCAACCTACTCTCTTTTTATCTCCCTACCTTGAGCATTGAACACCCCGCACATCATGGGTGTACCCCTCTCATCGTTGTTAATGCCCTACATAGTAACAGGCCGCCTGTGTGCATTGTGTGAAAGTCTGAGTGCAAACGTGGGATGAGAGTGTCAGGCAGGCAAAAGGGAGCAGAGCAAACAAGGGGATTTGGGCTGCAGAACAATTGTGAAAGGAGGGTCATTTAGACCGCCTGTTTGATGTCCTATGATTAAAGAAAGAGCACACAAGACCGTACGCAGGGGTAGAAATGAGCTAACTTAAAGGTGAGATTGGAGCCTACATACAACCATGCAGATTGTTTTGCAGACCCGCTGTCCCCACAAACCTCGCTCGTAGATGCCGCTCCTATTGTTGGGTTGGAGGCCCACATCTTGGATGCATGGGAAGTTATACCTCTAGCAGGCTTGCAGCACTGGAAGAATGTCATTTTTGTATATCCTAAGGGTCTGCGGTCAAATTCAAATATACATGGCCTCACAACGGGACAGTGGGTGTGAGGGTGTGAGTGTGGGTGGGTGCATGGTGCTTTGATCTTCTTAAACGGCATTTCATCACACCATACAAAGGTATGTTCTTGTACATCGTGTGCTTGAAATGGGAGTAAACCTGGATCTTTTGTATTTATTTGCCAGAACGAGCCAGGTAGATCTAGTGTCCATTGTAGTGCCTGGATTAGGGATTGAATCAGGTCAAACTTCTCACGTGATGTTTTGCTGTTTCTATCCTAGTTCGCAAGCCTGGAGGGGAGAGCAACAGACGAAGACAGTCAGGTGATGCCCATCGCCCCTTTGCTGTTATTGAGGAGCACCTCCATTGTACGCAACAATGCTGGAGTTGGACGCTGGACTTCAGCTGAGTACCAGGACACATTGAAACTGTTGTTGAGGAGCCTTGTGCTCCAGGGGACAGGCAAACACAGGTATGAGTCTGAACAATGTTGTACACGTTGAAGCGACTGCACAAAGGCACCGCCTCACCTTTGACTCTCTCTAGCCTTGACAAAGAAATCAACTGAATTATTCTGAATGATGGGTGAAACATGGACAATAGAGTTTATGGCATCAGGCTGTTACTGTTAATGATGTGGCTGGGTGTTGAACCCGTGCCTACAGATAGCAAACAGGTGTAGCCCTGGACTTCCTTGTGAGCCTTATGTCTAAGAGCCTGTAAGGTGATCTGATGATTTGAGGATAGGAAGGTGTTCTGTTACAGGGGATGAAGGCTTGAGCGAAATGCTGGAATGTAGTCGGAGCGTGTTGCGTGTATATCTATCGTGTGTGGGTGCATTACAGCAGCAACAAACTTTACAGCATTAATTAAACTGTGTGCTTGCATAGACGTCTAATTGCCAAGACTCTGGTTGCATTCTGGTAAAAGGACGCAAAGCACCAAGTCAAGAAATTGTCCATGTAATGGAAGACCTTTGGGATCACAGTCTTGTGGTGGCTTCCTTTGACTTTTGAGTTTGGTCAGTGCGAGTTGAAGCACTCGTTATGTCTGAGATTTGAGGAGGTCTGAGGTACTTTCAGTGCCAAGAGCAATAGCATACGCTATTAATTTCCCAATTTGCCTAAGGGATTACTCTGACAAGCTCTCCCATTCACTCCTTGTTTTAAATAACGCAAGTTTTAACTTTGATGCTCCATACCGCCGTAAACTGCAATTCTAAGAGTGTTTGAGGGTCGGTGGTGTTTGAAGGGCGTTCACCTTTGCATATTGGATGGAGACCAAATTTCCACACATGCACAGATTCCAGGCAGAGCGATGCATAAGGGTTTGTGGTCATCATTATAATCCAGATAGGGAAAACATATAGACATGTTGTTGCCTGTGCAGAGGGCAGCAAAATAAATAGCTTGCTGTGCTGTTGAAATGTTTGGTGTTCTCACAACAGATTGGGCAACAGATGGAGAAATGAAAGGTATGGGAGGAGGATCCCTGCCTCAAAAAACTTGTTTCTTATATGATCACTCGTGATCTCAGGTATCTTGGGGTCTTGGAAGGGTAAGCCAAGTAACCAGGACCCAACTTTGAATTTGAAATTGCATGGCATATACCACCCACCTGGCATTTCCTCCTCTAGACCACCGTATTTGAATGCACTATGTGGTGTTACCTCCATAAGTGTCCTGATGAATCAGTGAAGTCAAATCATGGTGTACCTCAAGGCAGAGTGACAGCAGCACAGTGTGCTCATTTGAATCATGCCAATTGACCAGCTGATGTTTCTGGACCAATTAATGCTCCTTGCATGCAGTTAAGATCATTGAGACTGTTGCATTTCTTTATTTTGTTGAGATCAAAACTTCGAGTTGCAAGGAGGCTAAACCAATATTGTACCTGGGCATTGTACCTGGGCATCAAACTAGCAGGCGCTTGAAAGCACTTTCTTTTTGCTTCCATTCACTTCATTTTATGCTGCCCTCAAGTTCTGGACGTTCTGTGTGCTTGTCAATAAAATTATCTTTTGTGTTGCCCCGTCTGCTTGTTAAATTTTTCTCACTTATATCACAAGCTTGGGCTGCCTGTCTCCTACACTTTGTTCTACGTGCTTCTCATCTCACATTTTGCTCAACTACTGTGCACATAAGTCCCTCCCGATCTGTCCTGCAAGTTGAACAGCTAGGTTCCTGATTTGTTACTTTGACAAAATGCGCAGTCGCAACTTACCCACAAGGGATCAAACATGGCCTTGTACAGAGACTCTACTATTAACAATGAATTGGAAGTTCAGCTAAAGCTAAGCTACGAAGTTTGTACAGTGATATCAGGAAAGCTTTCAGGAATAAGGAGTATTTTTAAAGATTCCACTTCATGGCAGGTGTTACGTGGTGGTCACTCCTACCTTGACTTGTTCTCCCACACAAAATGCCTGCTATGTGTGAGATCGGTCACACTGCAGGGTATGCATAGCAGTGACACTGCAGGGTATGCGTAGCAGGGTGTGCATAGCAGTGACACTGCAGTGTATGCGTAGCAGGGTGTGCATAGCAGTGTATGCGTAGCAGTGTATGCATAGCAGTGTATGCATAGCAGTGTATGCGTAGCAGGGTATGCATAGCAGTGACTGGATTACAAGGCAAGCTCAAACCTTGCATTATCATCACGTTGGATGCTGAACTGCTATTCATTCACGTAGTAGACCAGCATGCTGCTCGTACAAATAGTGACTTGTAGAGTTCATACTCGTAAAATTCAGACAGACACGCAGAATTTAGACAGACACGTAGAAGTCATATTCGTATTCATACACGTAGAATCCATACACGTATTCAAACAGACACGTAACATTCATACGCGTAGAAGTAGACCAGCATGCTGCTCGTACAAACATTGATTTGCTACTGCACGTCGTGATCTAGCAAGAGTGTTATTCATTCCATGCTCTAGACTTTGATGTTACAATGAATGTGTTGTCAACCACAACCCTCCCTCCCCAACTGGCTTGCTCCGATCCATTGTGCTGTACTTTCAGGATCAAATGGAGTGGCTTCGCGAGGCCAAGAGGTTATGGCACCACCTCATTTCTGAATGTGAAACTGCTAGCATGGAGTGCGGTTACCCCGGCTGTCAGAACGCTCGGGCCATCTTGCGCCACCACATTGCGTGCCAGGTGTGGCGGAAGGGTGTGTGCTTGGGGGGGGCATGCAGGTGTGTGGGTGCGTTATGTGGGTGGGGGGGTGGGGTATTAGGTGTGTTGTAGGTGTATATTTGTGTGTAGATGTTGCTTGCTTATTACGATTTCTGCCGTTGGCAGCTTGCATTTGAGTGAACAAAACCTTTCAGAGACGGGAAGTTTGTCCTCTGTGTTATTTCTGTGGCACCGTCTAGCCTGACTTTCCAACATCTAGTCTGACCTGTTGTCTGTCCTTCGTTGCTACTGGAACCATTTAGCCTGATTACCCATTCTGATGAGGCCTTGAGAGTGATTGCTCATGTAGCGTTTAGATATTACCATGCCGTTGGGAGGAAGGGCAGGCAAGCCCTACCAAAGCCACAAACTTACTTATTGTTTGGGGGCCTCGCAACAGTTTGTAATCCTTGCAAAATAATGTTCAGATCGTTTTGGCCCCTTGCAAAAAGTATACCTCGTAACAGCCTGTTGCTTTACAAGAGCAGCATGACTCATCTGACACCCCGGGCTGAAGAGTAGATAAAGCACTGTTATGCAGTCCTAGGTGGTGCGTGCATTTTTAAGCCTAGACCGGTTCATACTGGACACGATGATGCTCAGACAGAATACTCTAGTCTAGCTACATTTTCTTGTAGGACCAAGCAGCCTTGGGGCCTTTAAATCGTTAGGTATGCATAAGAGTGTTTTCTGGTCCTGCCATTTTCACAACGTGGTCATTGAAATCGGCAAAGCATGAAAAAGCTGTGACAGCGCAAAAAAATGAAGCAGATGGTGATGAAGATGCAGAGGCATTGATTCTGGGACGTGTCTACGCAAACAGGGGCAAACTCAAATGTGCCTTCACAGGCCTTACAGCTTATGGTGTTGTGGAGAGGGTTCATGAAATTTAAAAGTGACGCACTAAGCTGGTTCCCTACCTCACAAAAAGTTTCAGCCGGCCTCGTTCTAGACGCACGTACATTTGTGGTGCTGAGAGGCATGTCTGTGCTTTGGCTGGTTTGCAGCACTCGTGTCCATCTAGCCTACTTGCAACACAAGGTGAATAAAAAAACTAGTTGGTTGGATGATAGGTGCGCACTCCAGTTAGGTATGGACCTGTAGCGCTAGCGTTAGTATACTTTGAAAGCCACGAGTACAATAGATGTGTGTCCGGCATCTGTTGCCCAAAATCCGAGTCTTTTTTACCCACCGCTGCTTGCACATTTGTTTTCCGCTCCAAATGCTTTCATTTGCAGAGCACTAAACTAAGCTCCTTTTTGTGTATGTATAATCCGGCTGGGACACCATATTTGCCAGAGAAACCACCCTATAGGCATGCGTGTTATTCACAGCATATTGCTCATGCAGCGAGTTGCATAAATAAAGTACTATGACAAAATGGTAAGAATGATGGATCCAGGTGTACCATTGCGAGCATCTTGTAGCCATTCGTTTGAGTTTCGCAGCATAGGACAACTTGGGCCTATGACTGCTGTCATTTCGAGCACCTGTTACTGCAATGGTGTATATGCTACTCTGGTTGCTAGATTCCACTCCTCACCTACCCTATGATAAACTCACGTCCACCATGGTTGCCTCCATTCTCATCCGGACCCATTCGCCTTGCCCTTAGCTATTGCTTTGTTGCCTGAAATGCAGGAGCCACGTTGCATGCTTTGCAATCCAATAACGCAGCATGTATAATAAAGGAAGTCAGCTGCATTTACAGCCATACATACTGAGGTACGTGTCGTGCTTATGTCAGTTATATTTCCCTGGCAATTAGGTGTGTATGTGCTTTTGGCTTTCACTTAACATTTTATCTCAAGCAGCCTAAGTATGTGCATGGGGTGGTGTCCTTCCAAACTGATGCCGTGTAGCTTAAGATGCTTAGTTTTTAATTGGTCTGCCAACAGACGGTTTGCTTCCATGCTTTGTGGTGATTGGTATGCAAAGTGGGCAAAACAACGCACAAACGGTCGGTTTATGTCGTGTTCCTTGTTTCAATGAAAACAATCTGTTGCGTGCTCTCTTTCATTATGCATTTCAATCACAACAAATCACACCATTCACCTATGCACTTGCATACAACGTTGCGTTAGTACTTAGTACAAACAAAGAAGATGAGGACGTGTTGTATGTGTTCGTGGGCTTGCATGCGTGCTTGCATGTGCTCAGGTTATGCGTGAGCACTCATATGTTTGTGTGTGTGTGCGTGCCCAGGCGGCATGAGTTTCAGCAAGAGGTAAAAAGTTGCCAATTGTGATGAAGTCCAATGCTAATTATTATAGCCGTGAAGCTTGTGTGCAGCGACGAGCTGTGTATGAGTAGGATTGGCCAGATCCCTTTTTGCATGTGCATGTCTTCAGAACAATGTGCTAATAACATGCAGTGTGAATAGAAGTGGCTAAGTATATCCAAAACGGTGAACCAGTATTTCTTGCCGTGTGCATTGCAGTGCTATCACTCAATCATCTCTGCATACCTCACTCATATGGTGTACCCCTCACATTGCATTTGTTCACATGCACTCTCACACATAGAAGCAAGCTAGCTGTGAAACACTTTTCTGCAGCTGCCCTTGCCTCTGTCCATGGTGTTCACACACGTGCAGAACTCGTGGAGCTCACATGCACGCACACAGTGCAAGGTAGAGTCCAGTAGCCTGTGGTGGTTTTAGTGAGCTTTTCGGATTCCAAGGCATTGGACTATTGCTTTGCTTGGCAATAAAAGCCTTGAGTAGTAACCCAGAAACATCAAGAGCATCTAAGCTGTTCCCTTTGTATGCGTGCCATGCCCAACATGCCATCTGCGTTGGGCCTTTGAGTAAGGAAGGAAGTCAAGACGCAGCAGAGGGTCTGCCGTCTGCCACCAACCTGGTGAGGGCGCTAAAAGCTAAAAGGGTAGGGTTGGCTTCCCTCATAATGTAATCACTGGTTTTCTAAATGTGTTACGCTTTCCGATGGCAATGTGCACCTTGTTTTTGATCAATATATTGGTTACAATGAGTGATGACCTTCTGTCAGGTTATATGCATGACTGACCGGCTGTCGACTGGACAGAGGCCATGAATATCGTATAAGCTGAGATAAAGATAAAAGGAATGGCTGATTTTCTGCTAAGGACCAAAGCAAATTGATGTCTGACTTGATGAACCAAAAACGGATGCTTAATCAAAGTAGCTGACAGATCATTTGATAGATGGCTGGCAGATGTGTTGAAGCACTAAACAGGTTCGAAAGAGGAGCAATGTGTAGCAGTGGCTCATGCTGCAGCTGAATGTGTGGAAGTGATGTGGGTTTGACAAGTTTGGACAAAGGACCATTTGTTGATTTGAAGCAGTGGCTCTTATAGCAGCTGGTTATTTAAGGAGTGCAAAGGTGAGAAGTAGAAGGTTTTACACATTTGTGGTATGAAGAGTGCGGGGTTCGGAAACTGGGAGTTCCTTCGAAGCAGCTAATTGGTCTCAGAGATTTGCCTTGCAGCTGATCTCAGGCCTTGCCTTGTTCTTGGTTGTTGATATGACGAGTTTGGACATAGGACTGTGTGTTAATTTGACGCAGTGGCTCTTGTTGCAGCTGGTTATTTAAGGAGTTGAGAAGTAGAAGGTTTTACACATTTGTGGTATGAAGAGTGCGGGGTTCGGAAACTGGGAGTTCCTTCGAAGCTGCTAATGGTCTCAGAAATTTGCCTTGCAGCTGATTTATGTGCTTCTACTTTACTGGAGCAGTGGAACAAACAGCGTGCTGTGAATGATACATCTGGAAAACGTGTATGCACCATCGTAATACCATCATAATACCTGATATTGTTTTCAGGTTTCAGAAACTAAGGATAATAAGGATTTAGTTCCTTGGTTCCTTGATTTGACAGAAGTCACGCCAAATACGCGACAGTCAATGGTTTTGTTGGGTTATTAGTTGTTAGTTGAGCACTTTATTAGTTGTCTTTTTTGATAGTAATAATACAATCAGATTAAAAAACTTTAATCTGTCATGTTGAATGGTACCAGCTTAAATTGGGTTGCAAGTATGGCCATACACGATTTGTCCATGCCACTAATTTAGCATGACAAAATAATTTATAGTCATTGCCTGCTGACTGGTCTCGGCCAGCCACAAATTAATCCATAAGCTTAGAAAAAGAAAAAGTATAATATTCTGCTGAGAAAGGAAAAATGTTTCCTCAGCTCACAAACTTTGGTCTTGGCAAAATAAAAGAGCATGCACCTCGTTCAATGGTTACAATGGTTACAATGGGGGGTGACCTTCAGCCAGGTTGTTTGGCTGATCGACTGCTGACTGGTCTCGGCCAGCCACAAATAAATCCATAAGCTCAGAAAGAAACAGAAAAAGTCTATTGTTCTGCTGAGAAAGGAAATTATGAACAAGTTGGTTGTTGACCTGTTGCAGCAAAAAGGGTTGGGCTGCTGAAAAGTCCTCAAAAAAAGGTGTAAACAGAAAGGAAAAGTGTTTCCTCAGCTCACAAACTCGATGGTCTTGGCAAATTAAAAGAGCATGCACCTCGTTCTGAACATGTTCATCTTCACCAGGACATTGGTCACATACGCAAGAACCA
>Ga0307960_1000524_pt1 | contig 21167 bp, 24 predicted proteins | sample OrgLakmetagen542_FD_201832 | JGI IMG/M metagenome (GOLD analysis project Ga0307960, IMG submission 201832) | Saline water microbial communities from Organic Lake, Antarctica - #542 | ecosystem: Environmental > Aquatic > Non-marine Saline and Alkaline > Saline | place: Antarctica: Organic Lake... | reverse complement strand
CCCCCCCCCCTCCATGCATCTACTTTTGCAAACACACACCGCACAGGAGGATTTTGATATCTCTGACCTGGACATGATCATAATGGCAACTGGACGAACTCCCCGCACAAAAGGACTCGGCTTGGAGGACCTGGGTGTAAAACTGAGTAAGTTCTGTTTAAAAGGAATCATAAGAAAGCCTTATCCCTATTTCAAGGAGAACTGCTGCTCATTCTGAGTGGCGCCCACGATCTCCTATCACAAAAAACTATAATTATCTGCCTTCATTACTAATGCACTGCAGATAAGAAAGGCGGCATAGAGACCACGCCAGAGAAGCAATCTGTTTCAACTCCCTGGCTATATGCAATTGGGTAGGTGAATGATGCAGCCTTTTCTGGCAAAATGTCTCAAAAGACAAAGAAAGTCTGCTGTGAAAATACTGCCCTGATTTGCTGTCCTCTTATTTAAACATCTGTTCCTGCCAACCCAGCACGCAAATCCTTCCATATTGATACTTTCAACCTTTCTTGTCTTGTAGGGATGTCGCAAATCAGATGAACCTCACACCCGTGGCACTCATGGAGGTAAGCAGTTGTGTTGCAATGTTGCACCTTCTCTTCTTCATTTAGCTGTAAGCAAGCAGATTTCCATGGACAGAACCTGGATCTTTTTTGTGAGAATGTGTGTCACCAGCGACTCGTTGCATTATTTCTAGACTTGTTTGCCTTGCATGTGTGAACTGGAGAGACACCTGGCAGACAATGGTGTTATGTCTGAGTACAAAACAAGCTAACCTCAAATGCAATCATTTTTGTGACTTCACACAGGGGGAGGCGGTGGCTAGCACACTTTTTGGAGAGAAACCAGTGGTGCCAAATTATGAAAAAGTCCCGTCAGCTGTGTTTGGATGGCCAGAGTTTGCCACAGTGGTGAGCAGACGTGCTTCTGTACTGTGTGCCAGGGCAGTTGCATATTAGATGGCAAACTGGAAAGCGGAAATTATAATGAAAGTGGGAGGTTTGACAATTCCACCCACAATCACAAGAATCCAGACAGAATGTATTACTTGACCCGTGCAGAGTTTGATTCAGTTGTCCATGTAGGGCTTGGTTGACTGATTCAAGCAGGGTATGACAAAGGAGGCTGCAGCAGAGAAGTATGACATGCTTGACACATGTGTTCCAGCCCATGCGCTGTACTGAGGTTATTTACTAATTTACGCAGGGTATGACAGAAGAGGCTGCAGCAGAGAAGTATGACATGGTTGATGTGTACACACACGTGTTCCGGCCCATGCATGCTCGAATCTGTGCCCGCTCAACACGTTGTGCTGAAACTGGCGGAGGCATTCCTGGCGCATCCTCAGGTGACATAAGTTGGGCATGAGGGCTTTGTGAATGGATGGGAAATTCATGATTGTGCGCACCCTGTGTGCAATAATCAAGAGAGGCTATTCAGAACTATATAAGCAAGCTTTATATGCATGGCCAAGCCCATGTCCATTTATTTGGCAACAAAATTTTTTTTCACCCACACAAACATGCTAGCCTCTAAAAATTTTTGGTATGCATTATTTTGTTTCAAATTTAAACTCTGCAGGATGTCCTGAATTTCCCCCAATTCCCCCCCCCCCCACATGCACTCAGTCGACTGTTGCATTACTTGTTTAGTTGCGCACAGACATTGAACAATCAATACACGCAGAACCTGCACGCATGGTACAAGCTGGATGGTGTGGGATGGGGCAGCCTGCCTGTGATAGTATGGCCTCAGCATGTGCCGTATGCAATGGGGGACGCTTCCACCCCCAAGAACAAAGGCATGACAGGTGTGAACATCATCTTAAATGTATGGCTGTTGACCAGCAACAATGACAATAAGCCTTTGCAGTTTGTAGCACAACTTAGGGTTTCATCCTTTCGTGGGTAATTTTGAGCAAATCAATTTGTTCATTGGTTTATGGATTTAGGGCGCCTGCCGGACCTGGAGTCAAGGACTTGAGCAGGGAGGAGCAAGGTTTTGTCAAGGTACTGACTGCCAGTAATTACCAATCCCCCCCCTCCCCCCCTCTACCTTTGACTGTTGGCTACTAATTGTGCATAGTTTAAAGGTAAAGCGTTTCCGTTGCTCAATTATTGCAGCTTCTGGTTGACCACGAGACTGACAAAGTGCTGGGCATTCATCTGGTGGAATCGTTTTCGGCACCGGAGATCATGCAGGCAAGATGCTCGAACGCACTGAACTGTCAAAGTTCAATAATTGTGTTGAAGCCTGAGTTATTTGTAAAAACTCTCTATAAGCTGGATTTTTCTATTTTTTTTGGGGTGGTGTTACAGCTACGGCCCCCAGCAGGGACCTGACAGACAACAAAAAAAAAGAGGAGGGAGGGCTCAAGCAGAGGAGAAAGCAAAAGGAAGCTGCTCAAGGAGACCCAGAACCAAAGAAAGGAAACCAGGAAAAAGAAAAAAACCCAAGTAGAGTACAGAGTTGAGGGAGCGCAGGACAGAAAACGCAGAAGAAAACCAGGAGGATGGAAGGAGACGCCAAACACACGAAAACGGGGGGGAGACGCATATAGTTGCAGTTGTACTGAGTACAGAGTCACTATTGCAGAACGTTCCTAGTGCAGGCTCCCACACACATGAATTAACTGTGTGCTGACAGATGCCAGTTTTGCCTTGCCACCTTTTTCCCAGGGCTTTGCCGCCGCGTTCGCAGCTGGAATCACCAAGACCCAGCTGGACAGTGTTGTGGGTATTCATCCAACATCTGCAGGTATGTCAACCATTGGCAAACCTGTTCCCCTCACCGCTTCAAATGGTAAAGAGCATCACAAAAGGGCTTCCTTACTATGATTGGATCTGTCTGTTTGTGCCAGTGCGGCGTTTTTCCAACCATATATACTGTATGGTTACAGTACAGTACAGTACAGAACCATAAGATACTGTTGAAAAAAAATACGAACCTATAAGTGCAGTTTGGCTGTATTTTGCCTTTTGCAAGGAAAAAAGAGATCCAGGGGTTAATTTCCAGTCAGAACTGCGTATTTTGCTTTTTGCCGTTTTTTGTATCACAACTGTATCATGATATCATGATACAATTTTAGCAAATTTAGCGCAGTAGTAATAACCCACTCCTTACATTAGCTTAGGGAATGGTGTCACTTTTGGTACCGGGCACTGGGTACGTAACCCTCCACATAAAAGAAAACTTAAAGGGAAATCACTGGGGATCAGGAGGCTTGCAGGCTTGGCCTGAAACCGGGCGCCTGATGAGAGCTGCTAACAGTACTTGCTGCGATCAAGGCAAGCGCTAGTTAGAACAACGCACACACAAGGCAGGAGGGGTATAGGATGTGGAATAAGATTGACGTACATAATTCTGTTGTCATTTTATTGACGTGCTGAATTATGTGACACAAACTTTATGAAACAGGTTTCATCCTAATTTTGTAAGCTTCAACAATCAATACCTGCCGCACTCAAAGCAAGCTGTGACAGGAAACAATGTGCTGCAGCTCGGGTGTGTGACATACTGGAAATGTGCGTCTGGTTGGACAAGTTTAGCAGCGTAGTCGATAGAATGTAAGTGTGATTTGTAATTGTACGGGCAAGGGCGTGTCTGAACAAGTATGGCATACTAGTTGACAGAGTGCATATGGAGGCTTGGATTCATTGGATTTACAAGAATTCAACAATTCACTTTCTTCCTTTACACAAACACCTACCATTTTTCTTGCTAGCTAGTTCTTTCTCAATGACCTGTACTACGAATTACGATTTCTTACATTTTATGTCCAATCTCATTGTATGCAGAGGAACTGGTTGGAATGAAAGGGCACCCAACACGCACAGTTGGAAAGAGGACCAGCAAGAAAGACGCGTAAAGGCTAACTCTGAGGTTTTAAAGAAAGTTGGATTGTAGTTTAATCAGACGTATTGCTGCCGGTACTTGTACTACTAGCCAATCCAATCAGACGTTTGATTAGGATACATCAATAGTTCAAGCAAGCCAAACATTATGCCATAATTGAATGATTTCGAAATTGACGATAATTTTGATTACCAGACACTTCACAGGATTTAGGCGGAGATGAATGGTAATGTGGACAATGCATTGACTTGTATTTTAGCTGATGTGCGCACTGCTTTGATGTTAGTATGTGTGTGTGCATGCAGGCAACTGTTGCTAATTATATGCCATTTTCGGTAGCAATCAAAGTTTTACTGCCTTACAAAGTGTTATAGACAAGATAAGACTCTACAGGGTGAATCATCACTAGAAGATAGATGTACATTAGGGCTAAGGAGAGATGAGTGCACAAAATATGCATACCTACGCTTTGTATCAAATATATTTCAAAACAGAGTTAAAAAAGACTGGGCATGTTAAAAATAACCTTTCAAACTTACTTATTGCGGCACAGATTGGATGCCAAACCTGGAGACCACACAAAAATATGGCACAAAATGAATGCTAAACCTAGAGTCTGTACCATACAGCAGACGCTTAAATACATCGAAAATGATTTTCAAGCAGTCATGACAATTGCCATAAACATTTTGACACATAATCTTCCTGTACATCGTGTATGAAGGTGACCATTGTCCCTTGCACCATCACGCGTTCTTTACACATCACACAGACTGTAGCCTCCAGCCTTTCTTGTGTCCCTGTAATGTCTCCACTTGTGTTTTGCCCCAAACAGGGGAGAAAGGGCAACCTGACCTGAAACCTACCTTTGCTCACACACACACACACAAATACACACACGTGTACTCTCACATACAATCTTTGCTCACACACACACACACACACACACAAATACACACACGTGTACTCTCACATACAATACACACATCAGTGCCTCATTCAAAACTCATATCATCAGGCGTCTTGCATCTCCTCATCTTCCCCTTGCTCTTTGGCAGCAGCACCATTTGCGTCACCATCAACTTTTCCATCCTCAGGTGCCCCCTGTTCCTCTCCGCCCTATGAATGGATAGCAAACACAGCAAGGATGAAACAAAGAAGCAACCGCATATCAAGCCAGGATCAGTGGCTGCCTTGAAAGCGGGGCAAGAGGACGACTTAGGGAAGAGGCTTAGTGCCTTTTGCTCCTATATTTTCTATAATAAACCGAACACCAATACGTGTGTGGGTGATGGGGAAAATATGCAGGCAGCAAAAGCCACTTCTGACGCTAAACAAGAGGAGGAAGCTATTTAAGTACCAAAACTATGGATCAGGTTCCTCCAAAAAAGTTATGCAAGAAGGGGGCCAAGGGACAGGTGTTATTGAGGCCATACAACAAAAGGAAAAGGCGGGATTAGAACAACGGAGAGCAATTAGAATTGTGGAGGAGCTCAGACAGCCTCCTACATCTTTGGGCAAACACCTGCAGCTCCATGTGTGACTTTAAATCAGGCCCTTGGCAGCAAGAGACACAGCCTTATACTGTAGGTAAACTCTGCGCCCAAGTTGAAAGCACTACTGCTGTCTGAAGGTCTTAAACACTGTTGAATACTCAGACAAAACAGGCAGAAAAAAACATACAGCTGTGCATCCTTCACACAACACTTCTTGGCACAACCAGCAGTGACGACTACCTGAACAAACTGTAAAGCGTCGGTCCTTTGAATTGCATACACTCGGCTGACTCGATGCGAATGGGCCACTCCGTACACCATGTCAGACTCGCCCACTATCTGCAGCGATGTACACGCAAGCAGTTGTGTGGTTAAGATCATTCAACAGCGCAATATTTGTTTGAGTTGTGCATGAGCAGTGATAAGGGTGCTGGGTCGGATAAGAGAAAAAGTGTATGTAGGTAAAAGAAGGCAGCGCATTTGCAACAAGTCTTGTCAGCACCAAACTTTTGCAAGCTGCGATAGTCCTTGCATACCCGTAAGTTCATTGAAACTATCAATTAATGACCGATGCGACTTCAGCCCAATGCAGCCTCAGGTAATTGAATTGTTTTGAGGTACTTCCCGTATTAAGTGAAGTAAAGTGGAAATCGCACCAGCCACGAAACATAGAGTAATTTCTCACAAAGGGACCATTGCCTCTTTTTACCTGAGGGTGGAAGGTGGTTATGATGAGCTTAAATGATGATTGTGTGATGAACTTATTACCTGAAGGTGGAGGGCGGTTATGATGAACTTGAATGATATTTTTTTGCTTAAACTTTTTACCTGAGGGTGGAAGGTGGTTATGATGAACTGCGCGGGGTTGCGTGGCTCATTGGCCTGCTTGCGCAGCATACGTGCTACTGTTGTACGGTACTGCAAGGGAGCAAAAATGCACAGGTGTGTGTGCGTGCGTGTGTGTGTGTGTGTGTGTGTGTGTGTGACAACTTGTGTGTGCATGTGTGCATGCGTTGTGGGTGGGGACAAAGTGCACGTTTTTCGTCTACATGTCCATTTGTGTGTTTGTGCTTATGTGTGCACTCGTGCGTGATGTTAACGTGTGGACGAGTGAATGTAAAGTGTCAAGGGGCTAGATCGCTCATGCTGCTGCATAATTTTACGTGTCATTCTACGATACCGAAACAAAAAGGTGTGTATGTGTGTGTGCGCTTATGTGTGGATAAGTGGCTGTGTGTTGAGATAAAGGCAGATGTGCTGCTTGATATGGGATGGTTCTACACACGTGTGCAGGTTAAAATAAGATATGACAACAAGCGTTATATTCCTGTGACATGCCACACATACCCAGCACCGTCATGCGTGTCATGTCCAATGCCAATCCTTAGATGCTGTACAAGAACGTGTGTGTGTGTGTGTGTGTGTGTGTGAGCTCAGCGTACCTGGGGATCCAAAGCTGCATCAATCTCGTCAAACAAGTAGAATGGGGCAGGGTCACAGCGCTGCATGTAGGTGTGCAGTAAATTGGTTTGTACAAGCGTCTGGTTGGTGTGCCTGGTAATGACACCTGAATATGGTGTCACAACTTGCCGTGACAGATTCATAGCTATTTGCCGTTCATAGTTATTCATAGTTATTTGCGTGTATAGGCACACAGCGCACATTTATCAACTTGAAGATGTGAGTGCATTGGTGCGCACGCTTAGAATTGCACAGAACCAGCTGACAATTATCAGAAACGCACATCATTGCCTTACGCGTAATTGCACCGGAGCCTTGCTTGCGCATGAGAGCTCACACACTCAAAAGCTTCTTTAAAATCAAATGATCAGATAACAACCCAAAACGATCTGGGGCACACAGACCTGGATCGCAAAGATCAGGGCAAGGGCCACGAGGGTTTTTTGGCCTCCGCTGAGCTGGCGCAGAGAGGCCGTCTCCCCACCACGTGTGAATGCCACTCGGACCTGCGAGCGTTGCGTAAACCAACCCACATATTGGACAACATATGCGCTGCAGGCACTGTCAAGATTCAGTCTGTCCGAACTGTTTTTTGGTGACTGATTTGCTTCTCCTGTCTATTGTGAGTGGCCTTTTTCGCAAGCATAGGTAAGAGGAAACCAGAATAGCTCAAACAGGGGGCGCAGGCAGTGAAACCAGCTCCTCACACAAGCAAGAAAAAGGCTACTTTGGTACCATGTACCGTAAGGTTCATTCACTGGATACAAGAATGGCTATACTCAACGGACGTCAATGCCAGAATGGGGGAATTAAAGCGCAGAAAGGAAGGCTGTGTACCCTTTTTGGAGTGAAGACCGCTGAGAGCAGCAGACGATATGCAGCAAATTTTGTGCTGCAGTTTAAAGCACGCGTAAAAGGCTATGCAGAGTACAAGCATAAAAGCATAAAAGGCTACACGCGTAAAAAGCTATGCAGAGTACACAAAAGGCTATGCAATGTGCAAGCGTAAAAGGCTATGCAGAGTACAAGCATAAAAGGCTATGCAGAGTACAAGCATAAAAGGATATGCAGAGTACACAAAAGGCTATGCAGAGTACAAGCGTAAAAGGCTATGCAGAGTACAAGCATAAAAGGATATGCAGAGTACAATCATAAAAGGCTATGCAGAGTACAAGCATAAAAGGATATGCAGATTACAAGCATATAAGGCTATGCAGAGTACACAAAAGGCTATGCAGAGTACAGGCATAAAAGGCTATGCAGAGTACAAGCTATGGCACACAGAGATCCCCCACCCCAACAATATGCCTCCCTACCTCTATTGCCTTGGCATTCTAATTTACAATGTGCCTCCCCAACTTCAGTGCCTTGGCAATTCAACCCTGTCTTTCCTATAAGCAACCTGGGCGCGACTCCACCCAAAGTATCAACGCCCTTTCGACATCTTGTCGCTTTTACTTTCACCTTCTATTCCTTCCGACATCATCATGCCCCCTCACCTTCACCCACTCTACTTGCTCACACGCCCCTCAAAAGCAACGCCACCCATCCAATGGCGTGGTTTGATAATCATCACACATGGTTTGGACATGGTTTGAAACAATTATTCCAAGCCTGTGCCCCTCACCTTCACTGCACCCACTCACGACTCCCAAAGTACTTGGCCATGTATTTCAGATCATTCCCCACTGTATTCGCTCAAATCTCCGCCACAAGCATAAAAACTCTCTAGCTTTACACCCCCTCGCCTTCTCCCCCCTGTACTTGTCCACTGTACTTGTCCACACTATCACTGTGCTTGTCCACATCATCATGCCCCCTCACCTTCACCCCACTATACTTGTCCAGGGCACCCTTCCCGTCCTTGGCCCCAGCCTGGATGTCGTCCCCCTCCTCCTCCCCTTCTGCCATCCCTGTGGTGGGGTGCCTCTTCTGCATCACCAGCTCACCACGGCCACCTACAACCATAGGGTGCCAATAGAGCCGTTCACTGTAAAGAGAACGTGATTCAGTGAAGGGTGCATCTTCTGCATCACAAGCTCACCACGGCCACCTGTATTAATTAAACGAAAAAATAGCCATTTCCTGAGCACAGCTTGTGCCGATACAATGAAGTGTGCTGCTTTTGAACAATCATTACACCGCAGCCGCCTGTATTTACAAAATGGCAAAAGAGCTACTTCCTAAGCACAGCTTATGCCGTTTTGATGAAGGGTGCCGCTCTACCAGCGTTTTGCAATGGACACTGGGACACTGGGAACATTACTTATCCCCGACTGCCTTTTGAAGGACGACATTTCCGCAGTTCCATGGGACTGTTAGAACAAAACCTGATTGTTACGATTAAAGTGTTTAGGTACGCTCAACTTCTTGCCACCCCACGAAATACAATACACATACATTGCGGTACCACATTGCCACCAATGCAATGTATTATGTGCTACAAACTAACACTGACCTGGCATCTCCCACAGTATTTCATATCACCAGACCCACCTGGCACAAGGTCGGCAAACACCTCCCGGAAGTGCTTTGCCACGCCTTTAAAGGTGCGCTCGATGGCCTCGTCCTTACGCGCGTCAAGCGTGCTGATCAGCTCCCTGATCTTTTCGGATGCCACATCTAGCTCGTCCTGTGGTGTGTTGTGAGTGGGCAGCATGAACGATGGTATTAACAATACGTTGTGTGGTGTGAGCGCACAAGGAAGGTAATCAGGGTTATTCAGGGTTATTCAGGGTTGTAAGAACGACTGCTTGCTGTATGGTGTGAGTGCGTGAACATAGGATGGCATCTACTCACCAGCTGCCGTCCTGCATTCTACAGACGTGCTTTTATGCCCTTAACAGATTTGCACCATGTCAGCATGGCAGCTTACCTTATGACCAGAACAAAACCTGTGCGTTATGTACAACGCGTACGCTGCTCTAGGACCCTAAGCCTCACCTGTTATCTTGCATTCGCACACAAACGCTCGGGCATTTGACAGAACACATACATACACACCTGGACAGCATTCCACGCAGCATACGGGCATTTGACAGAACACATACACCTGGACAGCATTCCACGCAGCACACCTTGCGGCCTGCAAGGTCTGTGCGCTGCGCGGTGAAAGACGCGTGCTGATCAAGCGCCCTCCTGTTTACCCCCCCATAGTGCTTAGCCACGCGCGCAGCCACTTTGCTCAGCGCCGCTGACAGCTCCTGCATGCACAAGGACAGGAAGCATTCGCTCTGAGCCACTGACAGCTCCTGTGTGCATAAGGATCGACAGAGTTTGCTCAGCGCCGCTGACAGCTCCTGCATGCACAAGGACAGGAAGCATTTGCTCTGAGCCACTGACAGCTCCTGTGTGCATAAGGAACGACAGAACATTTTGCTCTGAGCCGCTGACAGCTCCTGCGAACACAAGGACAGGAAGCAATCGCTCTGAGCCACTGACAGCTCCTGTGTGCATATGGATCGACAGAACATTTTGCTCTGAGCCGGTGACAGCTACTGAGTGCAGAAGGATCGACGGAACATTTTGCTCAGCGCTGCTGACAGCTTTTGTGTGCACGAGGACCAGGGACAAAGCGTGGGGGGTAGCGGAACCAGCACATGACGGATTAGCCATAGTATGTCCTCATGAACATATCGGCTTGTATTTATGAGCCTCGACAAGCAAAGTGCCCAGATGATGGGATTACATCATTTCATATCCACATTATCTAACCCCAACAGCTAAATTGTTCACAGCTCACCCTACTTACGCACCTTGATGCGCTTGTGCTTGTGCGCCTCAAACGCTTCAGCAGGCAGGGTGCCCAAATCACGGATGCGCCGTGTAAGGCCTTCTGCCTTACTGGTGAGCGCAGCACGCTGCAGGGCTAGGCGCTCCAAGGCAGCAGCCTCATCCGCAGCTATGCAGAGGCAAGGGTGAGGCAGTTCAGTGTGTATGTGTGTGCTTGTGTTTGGGCAATTGTGTGTATCTGTGTGTCTTGGGTGCACGCGTGTATCTGTGCGTGTGTGTGCATGTGTGTGCATGCTTTATGTGTAGGGTTGGCCAGAACCGTATATATACGCCGTATATGACCGTATCTTTGTAATTTCCCTGCCAATTATAGCGTATATGCACCGTAATTATATGGTTCTGGCCAACCCCACTTATGTGTGTATAAGTGTGCCTGTGTGTGCCTGTGTGTGTGCCTGAACGTGTATGTGCGTGTCTGTGTGTGTGTGAGAGAGGGAGCAAGCGGCTGTTAATCAGCAAAGCTACACGCTGTAGTAAGGCCAAAGATCTTAAGATGCTCTCTTGGGCGTCACTAGTCAGTGAGGAGCAACGACTTGCTGTTTAGAATGACGACAGCCACAGGCTGTTGTTGGCATCAAGCACGCTCATATTAAATAGCTTCATGTACATAGCAGAGCATGGTCCAGAAAATTTCATGAAGAGTAGGTGCGTGATAACGAGGCAAGCTAGGGTAGGTTCTGCCACGTAGTTTCTGTCCAATTTGTATCTGATGGATGCAACGCATTTCAACCCGGCGGGTGGACAAGTCATGAAAGCAGACATCTACATTGTCAATTGCCTGCTTTAAGCACGCGTGCACACAGTACACACACGCACGCGCATGCACACACACACAGACACACACACACACACACACCTGCAGCCACCCCACGCGCCGCTGCCTCTGTTGCCGCTTCCCTCTCCACACTCAGGTCACGCACTCTGTAGAGAGCAAGCATGCATCCTTATTTCAGGTACAGGTCACATCAATTGTAATGTGAAGAAGCGCGAGCGTACTGGATTACAAGATATAACGTAGCAAGCTTCTCAGGCATGACAAACTACAACTCAAATTCATCTTGTTCTAAAAAATTATGACCATAAGAAATAGGTAGGGTTGACCAAACCATATATCCACGGTGTACCTACGGTGTTTTTAGCAGGAAAACTACAAAGTATACAGTCGTATAAGGTGTGTATACACGGTTCTTCCCAACCCTAGAAATAGAGCATGCTCTACAGCAGCCAGGACGAGCAGTTCTGGAATTCCTGCACAGCCTGCTCCCTGCTCTGAACCCAAAGGCACCCTTGCATTTCCATGTCGGTGTCCTTCCTGCAAAAAAGCTGCATTACAAGGTGTATACTTTTGACTCCACCCCCTGCGAGCATTCACCTGTGAGAGGCGGCCTCCAAGGCTGCCTCTGCCTTCGTCACTGCCCTGGCAGCTGCCTGCAGCTCTGGCTCAAGCACGTCTGCCAGCTGGCGTTGCAGCTCTGACAGCGCCAGCCTGATGGGAAAATAGGTGTCAGCGCGTTGTATGTCTTTGTCTGCACCTGGCTGCGCTGGCAGCAACAGCCTGCCAAGTAATAAGGGCTTGAATGCCTCTGTCTGTGTACGCCCCTTTCTCTGCGTGTCTGCCATTTGCAGGTCTGCCAGTGCCAGCAAGTAGGATGAGAGAACAAGCAGTCGATCAACAAACGACACAGACACACACTGTTTTGCTGCCTGCAACACTGGCCTGAACCCGTCTGCAGAGTGACACACACACACAATCACACGCTCACACACATGCACACGCGCACACACACATGCACACACACATATAGACACATGCACACACACATGCACACACACATATACACCCACATATACACACATGCATGCACGCACAACATGTGGCCATGTGCTGGGATACCTGTCTTCATGTGTGCCCCCACCGCCCTCGTCTCCCTGGCCGTTGACCACAGCCTCAAGCTCAGCTTGTTGCGGCAGCAGCCTGTCTTCTAGTGTGCTACGTGCTGAGTCAACCTGAGCGAGTTTTGCACAGACACATCAAATCAGGCAGCCTGTCTTCTAGTGTGCTACGTGCAGAGTTAACCTGAGCGAGTTATGCACAGACATATGAAATCAGGCAGTCTGTCCTTTAATGAGCTACGTGCTGAGTCAACCTGAGCGAGTTTTGCACAGGCACTTCACATCAACACAGCTCAGACAGAAGCATTTCCTGAAAAGGCTGAATGCTGAGTCCAAATCACGTTGTTGAAACTAAAGTAGCCTTACATCTAATGCATTTTGTCTAATAATTATACAGCACAGATACTACACCCGTACTTGTCTGGACACCAAGGCACACACACACCAGTGTCCAGCCACCTATAAAACTTGCAATTTAAATCTTACACAACCCAAATCAAGAACACACACACACAAAAGGTAACGGCACATGGCCCCACGTAAACGCAAATAAGCAATTGTAATACAAGCAATAACACTTAGCCTAGCACAAACACACAGACCAACGCGCATAGTGCAAATCAAAACAACAGCACCTGGCCACGCATAAGCACAATTAAAAAAACGGAAAAACCCACCTTTGTCTGGGCAGCAGCCTCGGAAGAGCGCGCTTTCTTGAGGTCTTCGTTCAAGCCGCTGATCCGTTTTGGCATGGCCCTGTAAGGCACAGCCATTTGCAGACATAATTTTTCACACAGGCATTAATACAAACTCAAACGCACCCACCCACTCACACCCACTCATACGCACCTGAGTTCTGCTTGCTCTTGGGGCGTGAGGGCAGAGCTGAGCGGGGTGCCTAATTGAGCCTGGTGGCCGGACAGCTTTGTGTGAGAGTGCGCAATGTTGCGTGCACGCACGGCAGCATGGCGCTCGCTGCTTGTCAGCTGTGTAGGGCAAACACAGTGCAAAAAATTTGTGTGTCAGTTTGTGGTTACAGGATCATAACACGTATCATAACTTGTCAGCTGTGTAGGGCAAACACAGTGCAAAAATTGCGTGTGTCAGTTTGTGGATACAGGATCATAACACGTATCATAACACATATCATGCCACGTATCATGACATGTATCATTTACTTTACAGGAGGGTATGGCACCATGGCGCGCGTGACGTTATCTGAAATGCTCTGTGAGTGCTCTTTCAACCCTTTCTTCTCAAGGATTCATGCAGGCATTGGGGATGTGAAAGCAAAGCAGCGCTTTACTGAAAGCAGCACAAAAGAGCCACGCTGCCACGTCCTGACCTGACGGCAAGACAGCGCGATGGTGACACATCATCACATGTACACGGGTGTAGGGTCAGCCAGAACTGTATAAAAATACTGTACTTGACCATATATTTGGTGATTTCCCTGCCAAAATTACTGTATATACACCATACATGTATGGTTCTGGCCAACCCTAATCATGTGCAATAGCTCCTGTGGTTGAGGCCCTTCATATGAGCATATGAGACTCGCTGCTGGCGTAGTAGTTTCGTGCTTATGTGTCATGTTCACACACTTGTCGTGTCACCTGTGTCATGTCATACACACACACAGAGAGAGAGAGAGAGAGAGAGAGAGAGAGAGAGAGAGAGAGAGAAAGAGAGAGAGACACACACCTGTGATTCTAAAGCAGCCTCCTCCGCACTCAGCCGCTGCGTCTCAGCACGGGCCTCTTGAGTGACCTGTAAGAAAGCATGTAAAATGACAACAAGCATGATTACAACTGTGTCTAACAACCAGAGGGTGTGCCTGCATTCAGAGTCTGCATGTCAGCACATGGCCCTTGAGTGGCTTGCAAGTGCGCATTCAAAAGGACAAGCAGCGGAAAGTTTATATCCCTTGCCCCATTCTTTAGAAAGGATTAGGCTTGAAAGCATGGGACGGTTTGATTTCATATCACTGTTGCGCAGGCTAAACATTTACTTGCACATGAGGGTTATGTTCATCAAGAGTTGACAAATTGCCTGCATCTCAAAGGTGCACTTTCGATGAATTTGCCTACATCTCAAAAGATCAGTTTCGATGAATTTGCCTACATCATAAAGGTGCACGCTCAATGAATTTTCCTACAGCAATATTTTGCCTACCCTTAAAGGTGCACTTTCGATCAATGGAGCATTACTACATCTAAAACCACAACATACTATCCTTCAGGACTACCCACACAATTACGTGACAGGCCTGCCTCTCCACTACATGCTCCAATCTCACAAAAAATACGTAAAAACATACAATCTAAATACACACATTCTGCCAACACGACAAAAAACAAACACACACGCACCCGCTTCTGTCGCGTGCGTTGCGCCTCTGCTTGCAGCAGAGCGTCCGATGCTGCAGCCACTTGGCTATCTGCTTGAGCTGCTGCGTCTGCTGCAGCGGTACGTGCGGACTGGGCAGCGGCAAGCTGTGGAGACGTGTAGGTGGTGAATTGTGTTTGACGGGGTTGTGATTGGACATTTTGGGCTTTGGGCCTGCACTCTGTGAGGAGTAGGTGTTAAAGAGGAGTAAGCAAGTTGCATTAGGGCAAATATAGCAGTTGACGTGCTCAGTCTTATACTTAATTGACGATGATTTGACCGGACAGCACACAAGAACGTGCAGGTCTTTGCTGTAGTGGTGCGCACGACTGGGCGGTAGCAAGGTATAAAGACGCGTAGGATGTGAGCTGGTGTTCAGTGAGTGTGTTTATAATGAGAATGCAGGTCTGTTTGCTGCAGCAGTGCATGCGGACTGGGCAGCGATAGGCCACACTGTGAATAAGTGTAGGGTGTCCATCCCCACGTTTGATAGTGTGAGCACATATTATTGTGTGCAAGCAGCCAGTTAGGAGGGTGCAGGTGGTTTGTGTGACACAGAATCAGGAGGCATAAAATGAATGTGCCAAAACTCATGGTCCTTCACGTGATCACTCTTTACTTCAGAAATAACAGAGCCTTATCAGCTCTGGAGAGGATCTGGGTACCTCTCACTCATTTATACCTGCCTTCGCAACTTATGAATGAACGTTTTCTGATCCTTAATTCATGCAGAGAGTGATTCTCTGTGTCCATGCAATATTTACACGCGCAAGTGATTGCATGCTCCCCACACCTCTGCGTCAACTTTTCTCAGAGCACGCAGCGCTTCCAAGCGCAGCACACGACCTTCGTGGTGACCCCCTGTCATTGCACCACGCTTGCTGACCTGTGTGTGTGTTTTCGTGTGTGTATGTTTTCGTGTGTGTGCGTGTGTGCGTTTATTTGTGTGTGCGTGTGTGCGTGTATTTGTGTGTGTGTGTGCGTGTGTGTGCATGTGTGTGTGCACGTGTGTGTGTGCGTGCGTGTGTCACATAAGTGTGTTTAACATGGTGTGTGTACGTGTGTAGTGTGTATGCACGTGCGTGTAAGCGCTGCACTAAGGCATGTGGTGGATGTATGAGCACACGCCGCCTTTTGACATTGCTCCACGCTTGCCGACCTTGGTGTGCATGTGTGCTGTAGGTGTGCTACTATGAAGGCAACGTGGGTAGGGTTGGCCAGAACAGTAAATATGCGCCATATATGACCGTATATTTGGTGATTTCCCTGCCTAAAATGCCGTATATATACTGTAAAAAATTGGTTCTGGCCAACCCTAAACATGGGCCATATGTACTTTTCATTAACGGCAAATGCAGCTGTGTGCATTCAATGTCCATTCATGAATGAACAGTAAGTGCTTATCTAAGAGCAATGCACTTGCACATCAATGCCAAAACAATATTCCCTGGGCCTGACCTGGAGTACGCAGCTTGGTCCCCATCAACGGTCACACAGTCCACGTCACTGCCACGCGCAGCTTGGACAGCCACGTCTATGCAGCGGCACAAAGTACCTCACCCAAACCACATTGTGCCCCCCAGAAATACGCAGCCGTACCTGGTCCCCATCAATAGTCACACAGTCCACGTCATTGCCACGAGCAGCTTGGACAGCCACGTCCATGTTACGACACAGAGCAGTGCGTCCAAACACTTGGGACACAGCCTTCTCAAACCTGGGAGGCCACACGCACACAAGCATGGAAAGGTGGCAGATGCAATTGTGTGTGCAGATATGTGTGTGTATGTGTATGTGCACGCATGAGAGACTGCGGCAGATTGTGTGTGTGTGTGCGTGTGTGATACAGTTGTCATGCAAGAAAAAGAAAGGGGTCGAACCAATAAGTTGCTGTTGTTTAGAGGCATGACTCCTCACAATTGCATCGAGACAAGCCATTTCTGCTAGGATATGTGTGTGCACACTCTGGTATGCTCGCACTGCGCACTTCACATCATCTTGAAGCAGGGCCACACCCTATAATTGGCGCTGCTTAGTGTGGTCAATGGCAAAGATGCGACTGAGCCCGCCGGTGTGTTTAGGTGCATGGCAGGCCTCAATCGTACCTTGCTTCAAACTTAATTTTCTTTGCCAGGGGCACCACATCGGAGCCAAACTCTTTGGGAATGTTGGCCTGTGCATGTATGTATGTGTGTGTGTGCGCGCGTGTGTAAACTTCTACCTGTGTGTACGTCTGTGTGTGTGCATGTATGTGTGTGCATGTGTGCACGTCTGTGTGCGTATGTGTCTGTCAGCAAGCATATGTGTGCATGTCTGTGTGTACATGTCTGTTTGTGTATAAGAAGAGGGCAGAGGGAGCTGTGCAGTTTGCCTGCATGCACGAGGACACACAAACACACAAATTGGGTGGGCCTGAACCTAAATTACCTGCACGTACACGACAAAAATTCCGGTGGGCCTGAACCTCCATTTGCTACACATACACTACAAAAATTTGAAGGCATCCTTTCCACCAAAGGTGCAGACACAGAGTGCGTGTGTATGTGTGTGTGTGTATGTGTGTGTGTATGTGTGTGTGTGTGTGTTCAGGCTGACCCTGCACTTGCCTAGCCATTGCATCAGCAGGGCACGCATTGAATGTGCAACGCTGTGCGCGAGAGCGTGCACTGTATTGAGGTGCACGCAGTGGATTTCTTTTGAATGTGAAGGCTTTCTCACTGACTGCGTAGTTTTCTTTTAATTTAGGTTGTGTTTGCATTATATTACACGCATTGGGAGGCTTTCTCACTGACTGCGAAGTTTTCTTTTATTCAGCTTGTGTTTGCACTAAACTACACGCCTTGGAGGCATTCTCACTGACTGCGTAGTTTTCTTTTAATTCATGCTGTTTTGATTCAGGCTGTGTTTGCACTAATTTACACGCCTTGGGAGAATGCACCCGGGAGTCAAAGGGTTTTTTCCTTCATGTCGTTGATAGTGTTCCTTAGCGAGACTCGCCCAAAAAGTCTTCGCTATCCCGTATATTTGACGTCGCTCGTTCTCAATGTTCGTGAAGAAAGATATTAGGGCGTGTCTCGCTACGCAGGGTGTCTAACAGTATCACATGCTACATCAGAGCTACACGCTTACAACCACATACACACAACCTGCGGGATAGTGTGGGTGTCCATTGGCGTACACACACATACAAGATGCGAGCAGGTGCATGCACACATATGTGGGTACGCACAAATATCGAAGGATTCATGGGATGCTCAATAGCTAACGTGCACGAACGCACTGTGGGAGGGTGCAGAGTGTCCAGCGGCATGAATGTCACCCGTCCTGCCTTTGCACGCTGCAGCAGCTCCGTGCATCTGAGGGCCACGTCCGCGCTGTCCACCACCACATGGAACAACGAGTTGCCTGCGTGTGAGTTATATATAAGAAAAGGTGATCCACAACACACATACACAGCAAGGTTGCACGTGCGTGTTTTTTACTCGCATTGTATGTGCATTCCTGGCGCTGTCCACCACCACATGGAACAACAAGTTGCCTGCGAGGAAGTTTGAGCGGGTTTAAGATGGAGTCACAACAACGCATTGTGAGACTGCAGCTTAGCATCCCTGGCGCTTTCCAAAACTAGAATGAGAGACAGGATAATTAGTGCATTCGTAAAAGGGCGCGTTGAATTGCTTGCAGTGGTGCGAGAGCCACACAAGGGTATTGCAAAGCCACCGAAACGCTTGCGGTGATGCAAGACCCACCATTATGCAAGAGCACAGAGAGTGGCACATCATAATTTGCGTGAAGCACAGACCCATTCTGCAGTACCTTCCACAGCCAGGGTGAGCTGAGGACTAAGCTGACGAGTACGATGCGTGCTGACAACAACTCATGAACCTGAGGCGGACGTACTAGCAGTGCTCCCTGTTAACGTAATATCATCCGTGCATAAAAATTTGTTCATTAAGATCGTCCTCATTAATATCGTCCTATTCATCCCTTGTATAAATAATCCATCCTTTATAACATCACACCTGCTGTGACCTCTACCGCCAGATCAAGCTGGGGCGGGCACTCGATCAGATCTACCAGCCGGCCGTGCACACGGCCCTGCAGGGCTGGCTGCGATGCCACTCCCTGGGCCAGCGCGTGCAGCCCGCGTGAGATCTCACGCGCAATCGCCCCGTCAAGCACCTGCAGGATGCCAAGTAGTGAGGTCACATGCCAAATGAAATGACGCAGTCACGTGCCGAAAGGTCCGGGAAAATGCTGATGCATGCGAAATGGGAGGCATGACCAGTAATTGCATCACACATCATGACCAGTGGTTGTATCACACATCAGTGGTTGTATCACACATCAGTAGTTGTATCACATATCAGTGGTTGTATCATACATCAGTAATTGTACCACACATCATGACCAGTGGTTGTATCACTCATCACTACATGTTGCGTTGGGCCGTTGCTAATGTACAGATCTGTGCTTGCGTACAAGTGCACCTACCTAAAAAGAGAGCAAGAAACGAAAAAGCTGCAGGGTTCAAGTAGATCAAAGAGCTCGTTGGATTACGCAAGTGCATGCTCTTGACGAGCTTATCCAGATGGAGTGAGTGTTTGCTCTCATGCGTCCAACCAAGCACACGCACGCAAGTACACACACACACATAACACAGACTCACACACCTGTCTGCGCTTGCGCTGCTCCTCTGTCAAACGTGCCACGCCCTCGGCTGCGTCTTGCTCGGCTCGCCACGCTGCCTTGCGGTTGTTGCTCGCTGAGTCGCGTGCGCCTCGCAGCTGCGCGAGCGAGCCCTCAATATGAGCGATGCTGGCCTCAGACGCTGTGCCTAACTGAGTTTGCCGCTCCTTGGCCTGTGTGTATTTTGTGTGAACGTGGGTATGCATGTATGTGTGTGAGCTCGTGCATGCGTGTGTGAGAGCTGAAGGGAATCAGAGGGTGCACCCTATATCATCGCACCAGCTAGTCACGAGCATGCAATAACAAAAAGGTGCAAATCATGCAAGGGTATAAACATGGCACACCTGTTGTAGTTCATCCAGCTTGGCTTGCATGTCCTGCTCCTTCTGAGTGGCCTCTGCCTGCCGCCGCTCCTCGTCGCCAATGACAGCTTCAAGGGACGCAATCTGCGTGCAGAAACACAAAGCATGCAATGACATCTGCGTGCAGAAACACAAAGCAATGGCATCTGCGTGCAGAAACACAAAGCAACCTGCGTGCAGGAACACAAAGCATGCAATGACATCTGCCATTTTGAGGTCTTGAGCACCAACCAGCTTAAAACGGTTGCAATTTTTGTGTAAATAAGTAAATGACACACAAAAGCATGAGTGAAAGATCGACGTTTGCTTCTCAGTAATGCTCGTCTCTCACCGTAGCTTGAGTAATCACTGGGCAGAAAATTTTATATAAATTCAACTTTTGTTTGGAATTATTAATATAAGAACCAGAGAGAATGACAAAGAAATTACACACATGGCAACAAATTAATAACTCCATAATAGGCTGGAAAGGCGGCAGTGCATTTTTACTGTATTAACACCACCAGTCCTACACAGCTACAATTACGTCCACACTTACCTCGCTTTTCAGGAACTTGTCACGGTCTGCTTGGCTTGAGAACTGCTTCTGGCCACCCTGCAGAACAATTGGGAAAGTGTAGGTGTATGTGGTGTTGGTGTGACTGATGAGTACGTTATTACGTGTGTGTGAAGCTTTTAAAAAGGATCAGAGGAGTTATAACAACATGCCCCTGTAGATCGACTTAACAGGAGTCCCGAAAAAGGCGCTTTTCAAGACACGCTCATGGCTGCAGAAAGGTTGGAGGAGGTGGAAATGTAGACCTTCAGCGATTAAAGCACTGCCTGTAAGCAACCACCTGTAACCAACATACTTCAGCATTTTAACAGACTCTCCACACTCGAACGACCGTCATAAATATAGCTGCGCGAGCTGTCCACGTAAAAAAAAGTATTCATACCTGCGTACGCAGCAGCTCCTGCTGCCGTGCCTCTGCCTCTTCCAGTTGTGTCTGTGATGCAGCAAGGGCAGCCTGTGCACCGTCCAGGTCTTGGCGTGCCTGTAATGAATGTGTGAAGCGCATGTAAATGTGTGCGTACGTAGTCTTATGTGCTTGCAGCATGTGCAGCATCGCGCAGGTTTTTTTGTGTCTGTTTGTCTGTTTGTGTATGTGTGTATGTGTGTGTGTGCAATGTATGACAGAGGACATGCGGCCAGAGTGGTGGTAAGTGGTAAGAGCCCCCCCCCCCCCTA
>Ga0307960_1000517_pt1 | contig 21277 bp, 19 predicted proteins | sample OrgLakmetagen542_FD_201832 | JGI IMG/M metagenome (GOLD analysis project Ga0307960, IMG submission 201832) | Saline water microbial communities from Organic Lake, Antarctica - #542 | ecosystem: Environmental > Aquatic > Non-marine Saline and Alkaline > Saline | place: Antarctica: Organic Lake... | reverse complement strand
CCGGGTGTTTTACTTCGGGGCGGAGCCAGTAACTGCGATACTTTCAGTATTTCCGCGTCTAACCCGGATGGCAGCACCATCGCGGCGGTGATGGCTGATGCGCTGGACCGAAGCGGCATTGAGCCTTCCGACATTCAGGCGATCAAGGCCCATGGTACCGCTACCCCCCTGAATGACAATGGCGAAGCCGCCGGCATGTGCCGCGTTTTCGACACCGTACCGCCGTTTTTCTCTCTGAAAGCCGCGCTGGGGCATACGCTGGGCAGTTGTGGCGTGATGGAAACCCTGCTGGTTGCTGCTGCGCTTCCCAAGGGCAGGCTGCCCGCCAGTGCCGGGTTTTCCGAGCCGGACCCCTGTCTGGGAGTGGCGCCGATATCACAGCCGCTGGAGGTGGGCCCTGGTAACTATTTGCTGAATTTCTTCGGCTTTGGAGGCAACAACTCCAGCCTGATTATCCGCTATCAAAACTGAGCTGACCCCGGGACCCGAATTCATGCTCGACATTATTGCCATTGGAGACCAGTACCAGGCCGTTGATCCCGATCAGGGCCTGGCCAATATGAGAGCCGCTGCCACGAAAGCGTGTCGTGAGCGTTTTCGGCGAATTGACCGATTCACTCAGATGGCTCTGATTGGTTCGGCCCAATGTATTGAAGGCGCTGACGTTAAACCCGATGCGGGGCTGTACATCGGCTCTCGCTTTGCCTCGTTGGGCAACACCACAAAGGTTCATGAGCAGATGATCTGCCGCGGTGTAGTGCCTAAACCCGCCAGCTTCATCAATACCCTGAGCAACTCGGCCGGCTATTTTGTCGCCCGCAATCTCGGGCTGCGCCATCGCAATCTGTTTGTCTCCCGCGGCGATGCTTCGGTGGTTGCTGCTCTGCAGCTGGCCGCCATGGATATCGGCACGGGAGTCGTATCGCAGGCATTGGTGGGGGCGGTTGAAGAAGCGGTTCTGCCGCTTGAGCATCATCGTTTCCGTCTTGGGCTGGAACCGGGTACGGAAATTGGCGAGGGCAGTCACTGGTTATTGGTGGCGCCTGAAGGTAGTGCTGACAGCTTTGCCTCGATAACAGACATGGTCACTCTGGTAGACGAGCAGGCGCTGGATCAATGGCTGGACCGGCTGGACCCGGCGACTGAATATCGAGTGTCGCTGTCGCCCTGGACCCAGCAGCGAATGGCATCAAGTTGCCTGCAAAACCGGCCGATGCTGAAAGACTTTGATCCGGCGCTGGCGGCGTATCCGGGCTATGCTGCCGGCGCCTTGATTCGCTACCTGCAGTCGGGTGAAAAGTCGCCCCTGATTGTCATCGCCGCCGATACCGATGGCCGCTTTCACGCCATCGTCACCTGGCCAAAGGGCGATCTGACGATATCAGCGTAATTTGAGTTCCAACAGTTGCCGGTAGCCCTGTTGTTCCATATCGGCCACGTTGCGCAGCTGTGTGGCTAGCTTGCCATAATCCAGTGCACTGCGTCCTTTGAGCATCTTGGCCGCATAAAGCGCAAAGCGGCGCCACTCATCACCGGCGTCGGTGAACTGGTCAGCGGCTTGCGCCAGGCCTTCATGAGAAAGCAGGTGGGCCGACTCCTGCAAGAAGGAAGCGAACAGAAAACGGAAGCCGGCACCGCCGGTTCCGATCTCTTCCTGCATGCGCACCATGTGGCCGATAAGCAGCTTGTTGTAGTGCTCGTTGGCGGGCGATAGCTTTTCCATGTGCCGGGCAACGTGGCGAATGCCCCGAACACCGATAAAGGGCAGGGGCGTGCGCAGCATCATGTTAGCGGTTGAACGAATAGCCTTGGGAATAGCCGCGGTTACGTTTGGGGTCTGGGTGATGGTTTCCGGGTAATAGATCAGCCCCTTCGGAGCCAGCATACCCTTGACGAATCGTGCCTGCTGCAGGGAGGCAACATCTGCTCGAACCGGCTGCTCGAACGTCGGGTCGCTGATCAGGTAGTCATCGCCGTCTTTACCATAGGCCACCAGATTATGGGCGTTGAAGTGGAAACGCATGTTTTCCGGAAAGTAGGGCAGCCAGTAAACCGACGCCTGCAAGCCTACCGGGAATCCTTGCTCCAGGTATTTGTCCAGCGCCACTGTGCCGTCTTTCGGGCTGCGGAAGCGCTCGAAATGAAAGCGGATACCCAGGCGCTTGCTTAGCCCGCGAATGATCCGGCCCGGGGGCATGCGGTAAGCCAGTAGCGGCATGCCGCCCATTTTCACCAGCGGAATATAGGCGTAGGTGAGGGCAGAAGACAGCCCGAATACCATGGGTTCGGACAGATCCAGACCGTTATGGCGCAGCAGGGCTGCCACGGCACCGCTTTCGCAGTGGGCGGTTTGCTGGTGGTTGAAATCAGTCATTTTGTGGTTTGTCTTCCGGCGGGAGAGTGCGCAATTGTCCGGTGGTTATCTGAAAAGCGTCTTCATAGCGCTGCAGCTTGCGCGGTGTCAGACGTTTGAAAACGGCCGGTTTCAGGTGCCGGCGGACCTGCCAGCGAAAAAAGCCCGTGGTTTGCGCCAGAACCGTCACATCCATCCGGTGCGCGTACATGTGGAATTCCAGCGCAGAAGAGAGACCTTGTTGCACCCGCTGACGGGCTTCACGGCTAAAACGGTTATACTCTTCTACCGCCTGATCCAGGACGACGTCCTCGGCCTCCCAGCCACTGGCTCGGCCTCCCAGCCACTGGATAGCACGGTGGTGTAATCGCCGTCGGCGTTACGGGCGTACAGTCGTTTCCTTTGACCTTCGAGCGATCGGGATTGGTCTTGGGGTACATCATCCAGTTTCATGATGGGTCCTGATGGTCACACACAGTCAACATCATAAAAGACGAAGAGAAACGGCCACTTTCAGGTATCCAGCAAAGCAGCTTCTGGCCAAGTTCCAGTTTGCCGGAGTGGTACAGTTCCTCAAGCATGATGTAGATCGATGCAGAACCGGTGTTGCCTTTGTTGGCTAAATTAGTGGCCCAGCGTTCGAACGGGATCTCCAGCCCACTTTTTTTAATCCCCTCATAGGCACGCTCGCGGAAATAGCCGGATGAGTAATGAGGCAGGAACCAGTCGATATCATCGGCGGCCAGTTGATACTTCGCGATAATCTCGGGCAGGTACTGCTCGATAGTGGTAGCAACAATATGCTCGTTCAACAGGCGGATATCTTGCTTGATGGCGAAGATCGACTCGTTCAGCCAGGTTTCGTGAGGTAGATCTTTCCAGCTTTCCAAACTGCCGTCTTCACGCTTGCGGGCGCCTGCGTACATGCAGGCGTCCAGTTGATTGGCGAAAGAGCGAATATCAATCCAGTCAACTCGCAGCGACAGTCCCTCTTTGGCCGGGGCGGGTTCAAGTCCAATTGCACCGGCACCGTCTGACAGCATCCAGCGCAAGAAATCCTTATCAAAGGCCACTTCCGGCTTTTTCTCGAGAGTGGCTACAGAGGCCGCAGTCTCTGGCTCGAACAACTTGCCTCGTATGACCGCCGACACGACTTCCGACCCGGTGCTCACCACCCGCTGATGCTGACCGGTGGCAACCGACATCCAGCCATATTTGAGCGCTGACATCCCGGCCAGGCACACACCTGCAGTTGCCACCACCTCGCAAGGAGGAGAGGCCAGTTCGCCATGAACCATCACCGCATGGCTGGGCATCAACTGGTCGGGCAAGCTGGTGCCGCATACCAGGCAGTCCATGCCTTTGCTGAACCGGTCGCCCAGTGCACGAATGGCCTCTGCGGTTAATTGCGCGTTGGTATGAGTGCGCTCGCCGGTTTTCGGATCCACCGCGTAATGCCGGTTCTCGATCTTGTTACTTTTCAGGATCACCCGCCTTGCTCTTGAAGGCTGAGTGCCAGCCTGGCCAAGAACCGACTCTATATCGTCGTTACCGACGGGAGCATTGGGCAGCGCCGTGGCGATCGCGGTAATGTAAACATTCTTCATGGGTTAAACAGCTCGGAAACTGGCCGGGGCCAGAAGTTGAAACAACCCAGGGTGTTATTCACCCGAAGGAGCACTGAAATAAGCTTTTTGCTGCGCAATGCGCTTGCGTGTCAGTGGCGAAACCAGACGTTTGATCAGAATGCCTGCCGGAACCACGGTCAGAATCATAGCCACCAGGAAAACCGAATAGAATATCAGCACCGGTTTGCGTTGCCAGGCCCCCCGCGGGCCAAGTGCCCGAAGCAGGCGGCCCCAAAGACGAAACGCCCGCTTGCCAGTTTTCTCACTGGAAATCAGCCCTTCGTTTATCCGAACCGCCGCCAGCCCCCGGAACATGTCCGGAGATACTTCGCCTTTGACTCTTAATCGGTCGCGAATACGTCGGCCAAAGCGTTCACCGGCGACAATGTCTTTTTCTGAAACGCCGGCTCTTGGGATCAAACCACCCCAGAACGGCCCTTTACGGCCGGTGAGCACCCAAAGGGGCGTGGCAAAAAAGCTCAGCACAGAGCCGGCTTCATCCACCATTGCCACATTACCGACCAAGCAGGCATTCAGCTCTGTGAGGTGCTTTTTCATATCCTCCTGAGCCATCAGCCACATATTCCGGCAGGCTATTAGCGTAACCACGGGCTTGCCGTCAAGCAACTGCCTGGCAATCGGATGCTGAAGAAATGCTGTCATTGGCAGAGCGGGGGACAGAAACCATACTTGGTACGCAAGAATGACAAGGTCAAAGTCCTCGTTGCCGGGAACCTCCGGCTCTTCGATAGGGGGCGGGTCTTGGTAAACAGATTCGGGAAATGCGTCAAGAAATGTCAGAAAAGGCCATGGAAACGGGAAATCCTCTGCCGGACGTATATTTTCGAATGTCACTGAAATGTCATCCGATTCGACCAACGGTCGCGTACACTCCCTTACAATGTTACTAAGCTGCCCGCTCTGGGAGTAGTGGACGACCAGAACCTTCTTCATTGTCAGCTTCCAGAGCTTGGTGCAAGAATCGCGCGACTTAAAAACGATCACGCCCTTGAAATTGTTACAGCTGTCGACTATAGCACAAATCACCTTATCTGAATTCTCAGGGCACAATTGAAGCCATGCAATTTAGCTTTGAAATATCCAAAGCCCACCCGGCCATGCCTGGCCATTTCCCGGGAGCCCCGGTTGTCCCGGCGGCGGTATTCATTGAATATTTAGCGCGGAAGCTTGAACAGGCTACTGGAAAACCGGTAACCAACATTCGGAAATTGCGCCTGCTGGTGCCAATAGAGCCCGGCAACCGGATTGACGTTGAATGTCAGGAAAATGCACCAGACACCTGGCGCCTGATCTGTTCCGTGGCCGACAAGCCTGTTGCCAAAGGAATATTGAGCAGCCGACAACTGCAACCCGGCGCAGACAAGCGACAGGTCTGTGACCCATTGAGATACCAATCCGCCCGAACGGTGAGTGAACAATTACCCCATGCTGGCACAATGCAACTGATCAAGAGGTTTGCGCTGATTGAAAATGGCGCACAAACCCTTGCAACCATCACCGGCAATCACCCTCTGGTCGACAAAAATGGTTTGCCTGCATGGGCAACGCTGGAATACGCCGCACAACTGATGGCCTGCCAAAAAATCAGCATGGGCGGTGAGCCAATGAGCAGGGCGGTGATCGTTTTGGTTCGTGCGTTGCGACGCTACACTATGGAATCAATGTCGATGGGCGGGGAGTTGATGGTGAAAGTGACTGAGGAAGTTTCGCAGCCAGGCGCGGTTCAGTGCGCATTTTCCGCAGTTTACGGTAAAGAAATGATTGCAGCCGGCGAGTTTACCGTTATCAGTGAAAGTTGAAACGAAAAATGCCGCTTATCCTTTCGAATGAGCGGCATTTTAAAATAAGTGGCTCCCCGAGCTGGGCTCGAACCAGCGACAAACGGATTAACAGTCCGTTGCTCTACCAACTGAGCTATCAGGGAACAGCATCAATCCGGCGCGGATACTATTCGCTTTGAGAGCCGGAGTCAATACCCTGAAATAAAAGGTTTGTTAGCGCTTATTTAGAGTAAAGGCACCAGGTGCGGCCACACGTTATCCAGCAAAATACTTTGGGCCGGTTCTGTGGGGTGAATCCCGTCGCTTTGCATTAAACTATCAACATTGTAAATGTCGTTTAGGAAGAAGGGCACTAGTGCGGAGCTGTAACGCTGCGCCAGGTCTCCGTAAATAGCGGCGAAGGCTTGGGTGTAACGGTTGCCATAATTGGGGGGTATTTGCATACCGACCAGCAGGGTCTGGGCGCCGGCCGACTGGCTGTTTCTGAGCATCAGGGCCAAGCTTTTCTCGATCACCCGTGGTGGAAAACCGCGCAGACCATCGTTACCGCCCAGTTCTAAAATCACCAGTTGCGGTTGGTGCTTTTTCAGTAGGCCCGGCAGCCGGCGGGCGCCGCCGTCGGCGGTTTCACCGCTGATACTGGCATTGACCACACTCCAGTCGTTGTGGCCATTGTCGGCCAGGCGTTGGCGCAGCAAATTCACCCAGGCGGTTTCTTCCGGCACGCCGTAGGCCGCGCTTAGGCTGTCGCCCAGTACCAGTAAGGTGTTGGCGCTAATCAAGCCGGGCGTTATGAGCAGCACAAGCAGCAATGCAAATGATCTGACCGCCGGTAAAACCGTATTCTTAAACACTGCGTAGCCTCCCAAATTTTTCGCCACAGGACAGGATCAATCAGAGCCGTGAACCAATCTAATGACCAAACGCCACCGAAGCCCCACGTGATATTGCGGGTCAACAAGCTGACACACAAGGTTGACCTTGAATCCAATACGCTAACGATCTTGCAAGGGGTCAACCTGGAAATCAATCAGGGCGACTCCGTCGCTATTGTCGGGCGCTCCGGATCCGGAAAAACCACCTTGCTGGGCCTGCTGGCCGGGCTGGACACACCGAGCGAAGGCAGTATTGAGCTGGATGGCGCAAACATCAGCGCTCTGAGTGAAGACGAGCGAGCCGCGCTGCGGGCCCAAAGAGTTGGCTTCGTGTTTCAGTCATTCCAATTGTTGCCGGCTCTGACCGCTCTTGAAAACGTCATGTTGCCGTTGGAGCTGGCCGGTCGTCAAAATGCCGAAGCGCGTGCGCGGGAGCTTTTGCAACGGGTAGGCTTGGGTGAGCGCCTGACCCATACCCCGCGGCAATTATCCGGCGGCGAGCAGCAGCGCGTAGCCATAGCCCGTGCCTTCGCCTGCGAACCTGCGATTCTGTTCGCCGATGAACCCACCGGCAATCTTGATAACCATACCGGCAAAGATGTATCGGATTTGCTGATGGCACTGAACCGCGAGCAGGGCACCACCCTGGTGATGGTGACTCATGACGAACAACTGGCGGCCCGCTGTGGCCGACAGTTCCACATTGAAGGCGGCGTGTTGAGCGAGCCGGAAACCCGCCAGAAGGCAGCGCTCTGATGGCCGCCACCGGTAAATTGCAGTCGGTGCGCCGCGAATGGCGCGAGCGGGATGTTCGGGTGGTACTCGCGGCGCTGATTATTGCCGTGGCCACGGTGGCGACCATTGCGCTGTTTGCCAGCCAGTTGCAAAGCACTCTGGTGTCATCGGCCAGCTCGTTCCTGGCGGCTGACCGCCAGCTGGAATCGGAAAACGGCCAGCCATTGCCGCCGGCCTGGCTGGTTGAGGCGCAGCAGCGTGGATTGGAAACCGCGGAAATGACCGAGTTTTCCACCATGGTGTTTGGCGGTGGCAACTTCCAACTGGTTTCGGTGAAAGCTGTTAGCGACGGTTATCCGCTGCGTGGCGAAGTCGAAATTCGCACGGGCTTCGATGAGTCACGGCAAACCCTGCAATCTGGCCCGGCTCCCGGTGAGGTGTGGATAAACCCGCGCCTGCTGCGTTTGCTGGAACTGAATGTGGGCGACGAACTCGAGTTGGGCACTCGCAAGCTGGTGATCGGCAGTCTGCTTGAGCGCGAACCTGACGGCGGCTTCAGTATGGCGGCGCTTGCGCCAAGAGTGATGATGCACCAGACCGATGTGGCGTCTACCAGCGTGTTGCAGGAAGGCAGCCGGGTCAGTTTTGTGTACTTGTTTGCCGGCGACGCGGCTGAGCTGTTGGGGTTTGAGCAGTGGCTGCAACCCCAGCTGCAACCCAGTCAGGAATGGCGCAGCGTGCGCGACGGTGAAACCCTGTCGGCCTCTTTAGAGCGGGCCGAAAGCTTCCTGCTGCTAGGTGGCAGCCTGGCGGTGCTTCTGGCCGCAGTGGCGGTTGCCGTGGCCAGTCGCCAATACGCCGTGTCGCAGCGCGATACGGTCGCGTTGTTGAAAACCCTGGGTGTTGGCAGCCCCCGTATTGGCCGGTTGTACCTGCGCCGGCTGGCGGTTTGGGGCGTTGTTGGTATGGTCGGTGGTTTGCTGGTGGCCCTACCGCTGTTCTGGGGGCTGAGCCAGCTATTAGGCGATGTGCTGGACCAGCCGGTTGACGTTTACCTTGACCCGAAGGCCCTGACGCCGGCGGTTCTGACCGCCCTGGTATCATTGTTCGCTTTCGCTTACCCGCCTATACGCCGCTTGCGCAAAGTGCCCGCTATGCGGGTGCTGCGCAGCCAGCCTGGGGAATCCCGGCGCGAGCTGGTGCCCGACTTTATCATCGGTATCGTGGGAGTGTTTGGCTTGGTGTGGGCTTACGCCGGTGATGTGCAGCTGGTGATTGCGCTGTTGGTGGGCCTTGGCCTGCTGCTTGCCACTCTGGTGTTGCTGGGCTGGATAATGGTACTGGGCCTGCGCAAAGTTCGCGGTGGTGGCAACGCCTGGCGCTTGGCGTTGCTGGGGCTTTACCGGCACCGCCAGGCCAGCCTGTCGCAGATTGCCGTGTTCGCTATGACGCTGATGCTGGCCACCACCCTGATTCTGGTGCGCACCTCTTTGCTGGACGACTGGCGTGCGCAGCTTCCTGAAGGCGCGCCCAATCACTTTATGGTGAACATCAGCCCCGGGGCTGTGAACGACATCGACGAATTCTGGAGCAGCCGCGGCCAGCCTCTGGACGCTATGTACCCTATGGTGCGCGGTCGTATGACCTTGCTCAACGGCGAACCCGTAAAGGAGGCGGTGAGTAAAGACGAGCGGGTGAATGCGTTGAACCGCGAGTTGAACCTGACCTGGATGGATGCTCTGCCGGAAAACAACCGCATTGTGGATGGCGAATGGTTTACCCCGGGTAAAACTGACGGCGTATCGGTGGAATCTGAGCTGGCGGGCAAGCTTGGCATTACGCCCGGCGACACGCTCACCTTCACCATTGGTTCCGAGCAGATCACCGAAACCGTAACCAGCATCCGCAGCGTACAGTGGGACAGTATGACGCCCAACTTTTACGTGGCGTTTTCGCCAGATAGCAGTCTGCGCCAGTTGCCAGCCACCTGGATTACCAGTTTCTTTTTGCCGAAAACGGAAAAAAACGAACTGAACGCGTTTTCCCGCCAGTTCCCCACCGTGTCGGTGCTTGAAGTTGACAATATTATCGAACGAATTCAGCTGATTGTGGTGCAAATTACCCAGGCAATCGAGGCTATTCTGGGGCTGATTCTAGCTGCGGCTCTGGTGGTGATGGCGGCAGTGGTCAGCGCCACCTTGCAGGATCGCCAGCGTGAAGGAGCGCTGCTGCGCACCTTGGGCGGCCGTCAGAGCTTGCTGGTGCGAGCGACTATGCTGGAGTTTGCGTTGCTTGGCGGCTTTGCAGGAATTCTGGGAGTGGTTGCTGCGGAAGCGGCGGTTTACGCTCTTCAACTGCGCATGTTTGAAGGAAATTTCCGCGTTCACTGGCAGGTGGTGCTGCCGATTCCGTTCATCAGTGCAGTAGTATTGTCACTGTTCGGGCGCTGGCAGTTGCGCCCGGTGTTGACTGTGTCGCCGATGCTGCTGCTGCGGCGGCTGGAGTAGTTTTGCAACTTTTAACCGCGCAGCCATTTGGCTGCGCGGCCAACCAATCACGTACCGTCATGGTAGAGTCTTCATAAAGCGTCCTGTATTACTCGGAGATTCTTTATGAACAGATCATCGGGAAAACTGATCGTTTTTTATGATGGCTCATGTCCTGTCTGCATCCGCGATCGCCGCTGGTACGAAAAGCTGGCGGGGAGAACAGGAGAATCCGTTGAGTGGCTGGATATTACCGGGCGTGATGAGGAGCTTCTTCAGCAGGGTATTCATCCAGATAAAGCTTTGCGGGAATTACACGTTAAAGATGCACAAGGCCAAGTGCATCGCGAAATAGACGCCTACATCCTCTTAATGTCTCGAGTTACAAGCTTGAAGCCATTGGCATGGTTAATCGCCTTGCCTGTGGTGCGCCCCATCTTGGCTTGGTTATACCATCGGTGGGTGGCGCAGCGGCTCCTGTCCCGTGTCTGACTTTCATTAATCCGCACCCTCCCTTCGGTAACGACCATGTGTTTGGTGGAACGCGCCAACTTTGGTCTTGTGTCGGTGCAGTTCTCAACGTTGCAGCTTTTCGGCTGCAACGTTGATTTCCATAAAACGCCGTGGCTTATCCGGCCCAAGCGTTTTCCAATACGGCACGCACGTCTTTCAAATCGGCTTCTTTCGGGTTGAACATAATGGCACCGTCGTCCAGCGCCATCTGGGCAATGGTTTCTAGCTGATCATAGGTCACCTTGCCGCTTTCTTTCAGGGTACGCGGCAATTCACACTGCTGATACAGGGTGTTGCGCATCTTACGAAGGGCGGCAATGCTGGCTTCGGCGCGGCGACTGGAAGGCGTGGCGGAATACACTTCCGGGCCGTCCAAATAGAGCAACAGTTCACCCAAAGGCTGGCGAATGGTTTCCAGGTTGTATTCCAGCACGTAGGGCAGGTACAGGCTCATGCACAGGCCGTGGGGCAGGTGACAGATAGCGCCCGTGGCGTGGCCAAGGGCGTGTACCAGGCCCACCATGGAGTTGGAAAACGCGATGCCCGCCATAGTAGATGCCTGCGCTAACTCCAGGCGACCGTCGACGTCTTTGGGGTTGTCCATCACCTTGGGCAGAAACTGGCTGACCTTTTTGATGGCTGCTGTGGCATAAGCGTCGCTGAGCGGGTTCTTCGCCATGCAGGTGAAGGCCTCCACCGAGTGGGTCATGGCGTCCATAGCTGTGGCCGCAGTGATGTGCGGCGGCAGGGTGATGGTCATTCGCGGGTCAATAATCGCCGCGTTGGGCAGCAAAAATGACGACGTAAAGGGCAGTTTAACGCCTTTCACCTCGTCGGTGATCACCGCCACAGACGTCACTTCCGAACCGGTGCCGGCGGTCGTTGGCACCACAAAAAACGGATTCAACGGATGCTTGATCACGCCGGCACCGCTGTACTTGGCAAGGTCATCGCCGCCCTCAGACACCAGAATGTTCACCGCTTTACCGGTATCAATGGCCGAGCCACCGCCTACGGCGATGATGGAGTCGCACTTCTCTTTGCGGTAAAGCGCGGCAATCGTGCGCACCACGCTGGTGGACGAATCGGGTGGCACGTCATCAAAAATGCAGACAACCTCTAAACCGCTGTCTTCGCAGGCAGCAATCACCGGGTCTAGCAAGCCGGCCGCGCGCACGCCCTTGTCGGTCACAATCATCGGGCGCTTGGCCCCAATGCTGGTCAGTTCGTAGGGGATGTGCTCTAAAGCGGCTTTGCCGGCAATAACTTTGACCGGGCAGAAGAACTCGTAATATTGGCGGCTCATGATGCTCTCGCTGTTTTAATAAAATGGGTCGCAACTTTCAGATAAATTCGGGCGGCGCTGATGAGTTTTTCAGGCAGTTGCAGATTGTGGGGATAGGCTTTCACCGCCCGCTCGGCCACCAATTTCGGCAAAATAAAGGCTTCCAGGCGGTTCAGAATGCGGGTCATACGCACCGCGTAACTGATGTCGCCATCCACTAACATGCGATCGTTGGCAAAGGCCACCGAGGTTTTTTCCTGGAACGAAAGCACCAGAAATGCGTGTTCCAGGTGTTTGAATTTTATCGATAAGTCGATTGACCGTGGCGCTTCTCCGCTGTGGTATTTAAAGCGCCCGTCGCCGACGTGCTCAATCAACAGGCTGGCGCCCTTGGGCATCACCATCATCTGAAATAGAAAACCTGTGGGCAGTGGGCGCGCTTCATTGCACACCTCGTCGTCCACTTCGCTGACCGCCTGCAAGGCTCGGCCCATTACCTGAAACATAATATTTACATATAGCCGCTTGGCTTTTGAGCCTAGTGGCCGAAGGTGCTTTGTTGCCATGGTTATTACCCACTGTGAATGTCACTGTGAGTATTTTTAGAGTGATTACTCTATAAAGTCAATCGGCCTTACCGGGCTGTCGCTCAAAGCCGTGACAATGATCATTTTTTGCCATAAAAAAAGCCGCAGGCGTGTAAGTCTGCGGCTTTAGAAACTGCGATCAACGGGTTATTGGGTCAGGCGCGCCAACTTGGCCTGAGCTTCCTGGCCGATTTCACCACCGGCCTGGGCAGCGGTGCGGTAGTTGGCAACGGCCTCGCCACGGTCGTTCTGTTTCACTGCAATGTCTCCCAGGCGCAGAAATGCGATGGACGTAGGCACCGACTGGTTGGCCTGGGTCAGATTGTTTTTGGCTTTGCCCAGGTTATTCTGTTCCAGCGCGTTCAGGCCGTTGTTGATACGGTACACGTACATTTCCGGGTAAAGCTCAACCGCCTTGTCAAAATCCTTAGCGGCTTTGTCCAGATTTTCCTGCTGCTGGTACAAACGCCCGCGCAGGTTGTAAAACATCGCTTCTCGCGGGGCCAGCTTGATCGCCTGGTTCACTTTGTCGATGGCCGCCGCGTATTCTTTTTTGCCAGCCAATTCCACCGCCTTGTCGTGGGCATCGTAAGCGGGTTGCAGCTTTCGCAGCAGGGCGGTTTTCTTCTGGTATACGTCTTCACCGCGATAGCCGCCGCCACCGATTTCGCTCACCAGCTTACGGTTCTCGGTTACCCGTTTGGCGGATGGCGGGTGAGTGGCAAACAGTCCGTCGATGAATCCGGCGCTGCGGCCCTTGGACATTTCCAGAAAAATCTGCTGCAGCTCTACAGCGGCCTGGGGGTCATAGCCGGCCGCTTTCATATAGCGGATGCCATAATAGTCGGACTCCAGTTCGTCGTCCTGGCTGTATTGCGCCAGCGCCAGTTGTGCGCCAACGGCGGCGCCGCCCATCACCATGCCAGCCCATTCGTTATCCGTCAGCGCCAGGCCCAGAGCGCCCACTCCCAAGCCTATAATCTGCGCCTGCTGCATACGCTGCACACTGTGGCGGGCGGCGGCGTGCACAATCTCATGGCCCAGCACCGAGGCCAGCTGGGCTTCATCGCTGAACGCTGTCAGCAGGCCGCGATTAATGGCAATCTTGCCGCCGGGCAGGGCCCAGGCGTTGGGCACGCTGCTGTTCAGCACCACAAAATCGTAGGGCAAGTCAGGCCGGTCGCTCACCGCCGCCAGTTTCATGCCCACTTCGCGTACGTACACGGTCAGCTCAGGGTCGAGATAAAACAGGCCTCCCTGGGTTTGCTGTGTCGGTTTGTATTGCTCGGCACCCATGCTCAATTCCTGATTTTCCGGAATGATGGACAGTTGGCGTTCCCCGGTGACCGGATTGACTGAACAGCCGGCCAAAGTAAAAGCCAGCGTTAACGCGGTAAGTAGGGCTTTCAATATCTGGGATTTGGTGATTGGGTTCACTGCGAGCTCCTGCTGATTCACAAGTTATGAGGGCTTTATAGCATAGGTGACGTTCCGTCTTGCTACTCACTGACGTTAAATCCGCTGACTCGTTAGCCTTGAAATGCCTCCGGGTGGCCCCATTTCTGCTTCCATGATCCATGGGGTCGCACAAATCGCCACTTATTTTATGTTCCACAGTAGTCAGGAGAAATACGCACCATGACGGTTGAATCGCAAAAAGAAACTCTGGGTTTTCAGACCGAAGTAAAGCAGCTGCTACAGCTGATGATTCACTCCTTGTATTCCAACAAGGAAATTTTCCTTCGTGAGCTGGTTTCCAACGCTTCTGACGCAGAAGACAGGCTGCGCTTCGCCGCTCTGAAAGACGACGGCCTGTACGAAGGCGATTCCGAACTCAAAATCCGCCTGGCGTACGATGCCGAAGCCAATACCGTCACCTTGAGTGACAACGGCATTGGTATGGTCCGCGAAGACGTGGTCAGCAATCTGGGGACTATTGCCCGTTCCGGCACCGCGGACTTCCTGAAACAGCTGTCTGGTGATGAGAAAAAAGACAGCAAGCTGATCGGCCAGTTTGGTGTGGGCTTTTACTCGTCATTCATTGTGGCTGACCAGGTTGACGTATTTACCCGCCGCGCCGGTGCACCCGCATCCGAAGGCGTGCATTGGGCGTCTAAAGGCGACGGTGAATTCACCATCGAAACCGTTGAACGCGCCCAGCGTGGCACCGAGATTGTGTTGCAGTTGAAGCCGGAAGCCAAAGAATTTGCCGATGGCATGCGCCTGCGCAACCTGGTGAAGAAGTACTCTGACCACATTTCGTTTCCGGTGGTCATGGCGTCTGAATCCGAGGAAGAAGAGCAAAAGGGCAAAGACGAAACTGTCAACGATGCCACTGCGCTCTGGACACTGCCGCGCACGGAAATTAAAGACCAGGAATACAAAGAGTTCTACAAGCACATCTCCCACGATTTTGAAGACCCTCTGAGCTGGTCTCACAATAAAGTGGAAGGCAAGCTGGATTACACCAGCCTGCTGTACCTTCCGGCTCGCGCGCCGTTTGACCTGTACAACCGCGAAACACCCCGTGGCCTGAAGCTCTACGTTCAGCGCGTGTTCATTATGGACGACGCCGAACAGTTCCTGCCGCTGTACCTGCGCTTCACCAAGGGCGTGATTGATTCCAGCGATTTGTCGCTGAACGTGTCCCGTGAAATTCTGCAGAACGACAGCATCGTCGACAGCATTCGCACCGCGGTCACCAAGCGGGTTCTGGACATGCTATCGAAGCTGTCCAAGAAAGAAGGCGACGAATACCAGAAATTCTGGAACGAATTTGGCGCGGTGTTAAAAGAGGGCCCGGCGGAAGACTTTGGCAACCGCGAAAAAATCGCCGGCCTGCTGCGTTTTGCCTCTACCCACACCGGTGAAGAAGCCCAGAATGTATCTTTGGAGCACTACATCGGCCGGATGAAAGAAGGCCAGAAAAAGATTTACTACATCACTGCTGACAACTTCATGGCCGCCAAGAGCAGCCCGCATCTGGAAGTGTTCCGCAAGAAAGGCATTGAAGTGCTGATTCTGTCTGACCGCATTGACGAGTGGATGATGGGTTACCTCAATGACTTCGACAGCAAGCAGTTCCAGGATGTGGCTCGCGGTGAGCTGGATCTGGGTGATGTAGAAACCGAAGAAGACAAAAAGCACCAGGAAGAAGCCACTAAAGAACATCAAGGCCTGCTCGATCGCATAAAAAAGGCTTTGGAAGAACGGGTTCAAGAAGTGCGCGTAACCAACCGGTTGACCGATTCACCAGCCTGTCTGGTAGTGGCGGATTTCGACATGGGCGCCCAGATGAAGAAGATTATGGAAGCCGCTGGCCAGAGCGTGCCAGACAGCAAGCCGATCTTTGAAATCAACGTGGACCACCCGCTGGTGCAGCGCCTGGAGCGTGAGCAGAGTGAAGATCGCTTTGGCGAGCTGTCTGCGGTTCTGCTTGACCAGGCTACCCTGGCCAGTGGCGAACAGCTGAAAGACCCGGGCGCCTACGTAACACGCCTGAACCGTCTGCTGTTGGAGCTGGCTAACTAAGCCAGACCGGATAATAGCCATGCAACGCATTGTGGTGGACATTAGCATTGGCCCTGACGAGTGGATAAAGCTATATCAGGGCCTTGCACAAGATGTGACCGCACGGACCCGGGACGGACGCTCTGTCCGTTTCCCGGCTCGAATTCTTTCCCGTTTTTATCTGAACGATGGCGTTCGTGGCAGTTTTTGCATCAGCTTCAACGACCAAGGCAAGTTTGAAACCATAGAACGCGTATAATCCCTTCTTCTCTATCTCCTGATTTTTTGGCATCCTCAGTGCCACTCTTTTTATCACTCTTTTTATCACTTTTTCACCGCTGTTTTGACCTGCTCTGGAGCGCTCATGCGAATTATTCTGGCCCCGATGGAAGGGCTGGTGGATGCACCTATCCGTGAAACCCTCACCAAAGTGGGCGGTATTGACCGGTGCGTGACCGAATTTATTCGCGTGACCCACGGCATGCTGCCGCCGCGGATTTTCTACAAATACGCGCCCGAACTTCATAACAACTCGCTGACCCGGGTGGGCGTGCCAGTGGCGGTTCAGCTGCTGGGTTCCGACCCGCACATGATGGCCCGCCACGGAGCCAAAGCCGCAGAACTGGGCGCCACCCAGGTGGACATCAACTTTGGCTGCCCGGCCAAAACCGTGAACAAGCATAAAGGCGGTTGTGTGTTGATGCGTGAGCCCGAGTTAATGCATGAAATTACCGCGGCCGTGCGCCAGGCCGTGCCAGCCGATATCTTGGTGACGGCCAAAATGCGTCTGGGTTACGACGACCGTTCTATGGGCGTGGCCTGCGCGCAAGCCCTGGACGCCGCAGGCGCCGGCGAAATCGTTATTCATGCCCGCAGCAAAACCGACGGCTATAAGCCACCTGCTTACTGGGAAGAAATTGCCAAGGCGCGGGAAGCGGTAAAGGCCAAGGTGATCGCCAACGGTGACATTTTCACGGTGGCTGACTACTGGCGCTGTCGTGAAGTGTCTGGCTGTGACGATGTAATGATTGGCCGTGGCCTGGTGGCGCGGCCGGATTTGGCACGCCAAATTCGCGCCAGCCAGCGCGGTGAAAGCATCGAGCTGATGACCTGGCCAGAAGCACTGGCTCTGGTGCAGGAATACGGGGTCGCGCTTCAGGACTGGCTGGAGGACAAATACGTAACCGGGCGCATCAAACAATGGATGAATTATTTACGCCAGGGCTTTAGCGAAGCCGAGGCCCTTTGGCCCCAGGCACGCAAAATTCGTGAAGTGGCACCTATGTTCGAGTTCCTTAATCAGGCCACAGCCGTCGATCAACGTTTAATTGATTTCGGCCAACAGCAGGGTGTCGCGCACAGTCTAAACTAGGGTGTCGATATCTGGTATTTGGATCATAACCAACTAAGGATCGCCCGCAATGAAAACCGTGGTTAGCGTAAGTCTGGGCTCCAGTGAACACGATTACGATGTGCAAACTAACTTTCTGGGGCAATCGTTCCGGGTGATTCGAACCGGTACCGATGCAAACCAGCAGCGGGCGGAGCAGATCTTGCGCGCTTTAGAAGTGGACGCGATTGGTCTGAGCATGGTCCACTATCAGGTCGGTCGCGAACGCCTGATAAACGCGCAAACCGCGCAATTGGAAGCCTGTGTGCCAAACACATCGGTTACAACAGGCGTTGGCCTGCGGGGCATACTGCAGGAATGGGCTGTGCGCCGTACCCAGGCGAGCCTGGGGCATTTCTTTGATAATGCCCGGGTGCTGTGCCTGAACGGTAAAGCCAGCTACCGCATCGCCCGCGCTTTGAGTGAACATACCGAAAATTTTCAGTTTGCCGACCCTTACCTTGAGTACGGCGTACCCGGTTTTCTGACGTCCCTGGCGCAGCTTGAGCGCTATGTTGCGCTGACGGCACCTCTGGCCAAGCGCCCGGGTGCCGTCAAAGTTGTGGACGCCCTGTTGGGCAGCCCGCTGTACCGCATGGGTGAAAAACGCGTAAAAAGAAGCTTGCAGTCGGCGGTAAAAAAAGCCCACGTCATTGTTGGCAATATGGGAGATCTGGCGCCGTTCACCCGTGAACATCTGGACGGCAAAACCGTGATTACCTCGCGGGTGTCGGAATCCGGTCTGGACTGGATGCGCTCCCGCGGCGTGGCTATGGTGGTGGATTACAGCCCGTGGCTGGAAGACCGCCCGGTTGGCGTGAACGTGATGGAGGCGATGATCAGCGCGGCTCTTTCACGCGCGCCGGCACAACTGGGACCGGACGATTATCTGGAAGTCATCCAGAATCTGGGCATAGAGCCACGCATTCTTTACCCCGATGGCTATCGCCGCATTAACCGCATGGCGTTTGTGATTCATCCTCTGTCACAGCAGTATCTGACCAAAACTCCACCGCTTGACCTGATTGCCGCGGTAGCACCAAAGTCGGTGATGAACCTGATCGAAAAGGCCGTGGCCTATGCGCCACCGTTTATCTATTCCGAAATCTCCGGTTTGAAGTCGCCCACTGGCGATGAAGTGGAAGGCTACCTGATTACCGTGGGTGGCACGCCAAAAGAAATCATGGCCCACGACCCAGAATTTACCTATAGCCGCCTTTTGGCTGCCGCCGAACTGGCGAAAAATTGGGCGCGCAAATTATGGGCCTGGGTGCGTTTACCAAAGTGGTGGGCGACGCCGGTATTACCGTCGCCAAGCGAGCGCCGCTGCCCATCACCACTGGCAACAGTTACAGTGCTTCTGGTGCCTTGTGGGCTGCCCACGAGGCCGTGAAGAAGATTGGCCGCGCCAAGATAGGCGATAACGGCAAAATGCAGGGCAAGGCCATGGTGGTTGGAGCCACCGGTGCCATTGGCTCTGTGTGTGCACGCCTGCTGGCAAAAGCCGTGGATGAGATTTATCTGGCGGCACCGGAGCCGGCGAAACTGCTGGCGTTGAAAGCTGCTATTGAACAGGAAACCCCGGGCGCCATCGTGCACGTGTCCGGCGCAGCCGATCGTGATCTGGCGCAAATGGACATGATTGTGACAGCCACCTCCGGCGCGGGTAAGCGGGTGCTGGACATCATGCAGGTAAAACCCGGCTGCGTGATTACCGACGTGGCCCGACCTCTGGACATTTCAGCGCAAGACGTTGCCAAACGCCCCGATGTACTGGTGATTGAATCCGGCGAAATTTTCCTGCCCGGCAACGTACGCATGAAAGACATAGGCTTGCCCAAAGGCATCGCCTACGCCTGCCTGGCGGAAACCATGGTGCTTGCGTTGGAAGGGCGGTTCGAGAACTTCACCCTGGGCCGTAACATTGAATGGGAGAAAGTGCGGGAGATCTACAAATTGGGTCTGAAGCACGGCATGACACTGGCGGCCATTTCCGGGGTGAACGGCGTGTTCACCGAAGAGGATTTTGCGCGGGTGCGGGTGCTGGCGGAGAACGCAGACGCAGCTGCACAGTTATAGTTAAAAACTAACTGAAGCGGTAGTCAAAGAAAATTATATTAATGTTAGCCTGTTGCACTATAGTCAGTCCAAGCCACATCAAAGAAGCAACGCCTAGTTGCCACGCTGTCTTTGAGTGAAGCCAACATCCCCCAAGAATAGTGGAGAAAAAACATGGCTGATAGCAATCCAACAGCGGGCAAATGCCCGGTCATGCACGGCGGCAATACCTCCTCCGGCAGCAGCAACATGAAATGGTGGCCCAGCGCCTTGAACCTGGCCATCCTTAATCAGCACGACAGCAAAACCAAGCCGCTGGGTGCTGATTTCAATTACCGCGAAGAGTTGAAAAAACTCGACGTAGACGCCCTGAAAAAAGACCTGAACGACCTGATGACCGACAGCCAGGATTGGTGGCCGGCGGATTGGGGCCATTACGGCGGTCTGATGATTCGTCTGGCGTGGCACGCAGCAGGTTCCTACCGCGTTGCCGATGGCCGCGGTGGCGCAGGCACCGGCAACCAGCGTTTCGCTCCGCTAAACTCCTGGCCGGATAACGGCAACCTCGACAAAGCCCGCCGCCTGCTGTGGCCGGTCAAGCGCAAGTACGGCAATAAACTGAGCTGGGCAGACCTGATTGTGTTGGCGGGTAACGTGGCTTATGAATCCATGGGCTTCAAAACCTTCGGTTTCGCCTTTGGCCGTGAAGACATCTGGCACCCGGAAGAAGACATCTACTGGGGCGCGGAAGACGAGTGGCTGGCTACCAGCGACAACGAAAAGAGCCGTTACAGTGGTGATCGCGATCTGGAAAATCCGCTGGCCGCGGTGATGATGGGCTTGATCTACGTGAACCCCGAGGGCGTGGACGGCAACCCGGATCCGCTTGCAACCGCACACGACGTGCGCGAAACGTTCAAGCGCATGGCCATGAACGACGAAGAAACCGTCGCGTTGACCGCAGGCGGCCACACCGTGGGTAAATGCCACGGCAATGGCGATCCTGCAAATCTGGGCGAGGCACCGGAAGGCGCCGAAGTGGAAGAGCAGGGCCTGGGCTGGAATAAGAAGACCGGTACTGTGGGTAATCACACGGTCACCAGCGGCCTTGAAGGTGCCTGGACCACTAACCCCACCCAATGGGACGACGGCTACTTCAGGCTGTTGATGAACCACGAGTGGGAGCTGACCAAGAGCCCGGCCGGCGCTTGGCAGTGGGAACCGGTGGACATGAAAGAAGAAGACAAGCCGGTGGATGCAGAGAACCCGTCTGTGCGTCGTAACCCGATTATGACCGACGCCGACATGGCCATGAAAATGGACCCGGAATACCGCAAAATTTCCGAGAAGTTCGCCAAAGATCAAGCCTACTTTGAAGACGTTTTTGCTCGCGCCTGGTTCAAATTGACTCACCGCGACCTTGGGCCAAAAGTGCGCTATGTCGGCCCGGAAGTTCCCCAGGAAGATCTGATTTGGCAAGATCCGATCCCTGCCGGTAACACCGGCTACAACGTTGATGCCGTTAAAGCAAAGATCGCTGCCAGTGGTTTGAACGCTACCGACATGATCAATACCGCCTGGGACAGCGCCCGTACCTACCGTGGTTCGGATATGCGGGGCGGTGCCAACGGAGCACGAATTCGTCTTGTCCCCCAGAAAGACTGGGAAGGTAATGAACCCGAGCGCCTGGGCCGTGTATTGAGCGTGCTGGAAACTATTGCCGCAGACGCCGGTGCCAGTGTGGCCGACGTGATTGTGCTGGCGGGTAATGTTGGCGTAGAGCAAGCGGCCAAAGCCGCGGGTGTAAGCGTAAACGTGCCATTCTCAGCCGGCCGTGGCGATGCCACCGACGAGATGACCGATGTGGAATCTTTCGAGCCGCTGGAGCCCATTCACGATGGCTTCCGTAACTGGGTGAAAAAAGATTACACGGTTACCCCGGAAAAACTGTTGCTGGATCGTGCTCAGCTGATGGGCCTGACAGCGCCAGAGATGACGGTGCTACTAGGCGGAATGCGTGTTCTTGGCACCAACCACGGTGGCAGCAAGCACGGC
>Ga0307960_1000509_pt1 | contig 21492 bp, 25 predicted proteins | sample OrgLakmetagen542_FD_201832 | JGI IMG/M metagenome (GOLD analysis project Ga0307960, IMG submission 201832) | Saline water microbial communities from Organic Lake, Antarctica - #542 | ecosystem: Environmental > Aquatic > Non-marine Saline and Alkaline > Saline | place: Antarctica: Organic Lake... | reverse complement strand
TGAGCGCAGAGCAGCCTCAGTGTGTTTGTGCGTCAGCTGCCCTCATTTGACATGTTGCACAGAGCAACCTCAACGTGTTTGTGTAACCCCCCTGCATGCGTGCAGAGCAGCCTCAGCGTGCTCGTGTGTCCGCCGCACTCGCTTAATAGGTTGCACAGAGCAATTTCAACGTGCTCGTGTACCCCCCCCCCGTGCATGCATGCACAGCAGCCTCAGCGTGCTCGTGCGCCACCCTCACCTCATTGTGCCTGTCAGAGCTGCTGCTTTCACCAAGAGCTGACGTTAGCCTCTCACCAAGTCCGTGTGCATCACCACTGTCACCACCGCCACGACTGTGGGCAGGCACCGAATTAACTGCTGCTGCTGCTGCTGCTGCTGCTGCTGCTGGACTAACTGCAGAACTTGGGCTCGCTGCTCTTGCCTGAATGGGGGAAGCGGGTAGGGCGTGTGGTGGCAGCAAGCTGGTCATGGACATAGGCGACACAGCCCCGTCCATCTCCATGTCATCTCCCTCATCCATCTCCATCTCCATGTCGTCACCCCCGTCAGATGCGCCCTCACCCACTGCAGAACAATGAGCACCTGCAGCACTTGCAGTTTGCATGCCCACAGCACTTGCATCGTGCGCACCACCCACACCGCTCGCTGTGTGTGCACCCACAGCGCTCGCAGTGTGCGTACCAGGGGTGGGGGGGGGAGAGCTGCCCCCCAAACCACGCATGCACAATCCATCACCTAACCCCCCAGCCCCACGCATTTGTTGTTTGACTGCAGACGTTTGATAGCCAAGGGGGCTCAAGGCTGCTCCATGGGCTGATGCAGGTTGCTGCTCCGCCCCTCCGAGTGTAGAGGTTGTTGCTGCTGGTGTTGCGTGGCTGCTGGGCTGTGAGAGGGTAGGCTGGGATGCAAGCTGAGGCAGTGCCACGCTGCACAAGTGTTGGGAGCCCTGAAGGGGGAAGGGACAGGGGCATGGTGTATGTGTGTACAGGTGTATGAGTACATGCGTATGAGTACATGTGTATGTGTTTGTATGAGTGCATGTGTATGAGTACATGTGTATGTGTGTGTATGAGTACATGTGTATGTGTGTGTATGAGTACATGTGTATGTGTGTGTATGAGTACATGTGTATGAGTACATGTGTATTTGTGTACAGGTGTACAGGTGTATGAATACATGTTAAGTGTTCAGCCCGCTTTGTAGTAAAACTAGGGTTGGCCAGAACCATACATTTCTAGGTACATACGGTGTATATACGGTATTTTTGGCAGGGATATCATCATACATACGGTCATATACGGTGTGTGTATATATGTTTCTGGCCGACCCTAAGTAAAACAGACACAAAGAGTGACGTAGGTCATGCCAGGGCCCTTGATTTGCATATCACGTTCCAGAAACGTAACGCGAAGAATAAGCAACCAGCCTGCAGCACACACACACACACTTCTCACAACACACACACTTCTCACACCTTTTCTGTATGCAAACTCCTTACAGTGTCACAACTAACAGCTGCTGCCAATTCCTGTGTGTGCGCGCACCTGCTGCATGCATACTCATCCTGACACACAGCATGCCTCAGCCATGCATACTCATCCTGACACACAGCATGCATACTCATCCTGACATACAGCATGCCTCAGCCATGCATACTCATCCTGACACACAGCATGCATACTCATCCTGACACACAGCATGCATACTCATCCTGACACACAGCATGCTTCAGCCATGCATACTCATCCTGACACACAGCATGCATACTCATCCTGACATACAGCATGCCTCAGCCATGCATACTCATCCTGACACACAGCATGCATACTCATCCTGACACACAGCATGCATACTCATCCTGACACACAGCATGCCTCAGCCATGCATACTCATCCTGACATACAGCATGCCTCAGCCATGCATACTCATCCTGACACACAGCATGCCTCAGCCATGCATACTCATCCTGACACACAGCATGCATACTCATCCTGACACACAGCATGCCTCAGCCATGCATACTCATCCTGACACACAGCATGCATACTCATCCTGACACACAGCATGCATACTCATCCTGACACACAGCATGCCTCAGCCATGCATACTCATCCTGACACACAGCATGCATACTCATCCTGACACACAGCATGCTTCAGCCTCCCCTTCCCCTGCCCTTCGCTCACATTTGCAGCTTATGTTTCCGGTGACACTTTCCTTCGATGATATAACCTTAGGCCTTAAGCCCTTTGCGCACATCTGCAGCTCATATTTTCGGTGACACTTTTCTTTTGATGATATAACCTTAAGCCCTTTGCACACATCTGCAGCTCATGTTTTCGGCATCACTTTTCTTTTGATGATATAACCTCCAGTGTGCACCACACAAAGGAGGCACAATTCTAGGAGCAGCTACACATATAAAACCGCAACGCACGTCTAGCTAACCACCAGGAGAGAGCACCAAAGGAGGCAATGTGAAGCACAGAAAACACACTCATAGCTAGGGTTGGCCAGAACCGTATATGAACAACGTATATGACTGTATGTATGACAATTTCCCTGCTGAACTTACCGTATATACACTGCATATACATATCATATGTATATATGTAACATAAATATAACATATGTATGTATGGTTTTGGCAAACCCTGCTCACGGCACCTCCCAACCATTATGCAAACACAACACGCACCTGGTACACGTCCAGCTGGCCACTGGGAGAGAGCACCAGCAGCTCCATAGTTTGGCCCCCCAAAGGGCTCAAGGGGCACAGGGACTCTGTTGCACGAACAGGGGCAGCAGCACGTGCAGGGAGGGAAAAGGAGAAGGCCGGCAGCTGTGTGGGGTGACGCGCGTGCAGGCCTGGCTGCTGTTCAGAGGGGGCCCTGTAAAGGTAGTGTGTGTGTTTGTGTATTGAGTGTATGCTAGGTGTGTGTATTGATTGTATGGTAGGTGTGTGTATTGTTTGCATGCTAGGTGTGTGTATTGATTGTATGCTAGGTGTGTGTATTGATTGTATGCTAGGTGTGTGTATTGATTGTATGCTAGGTGTGTGTATTGATTGTATGCTAGGTGTGTGTGTATTGATTGTATGCTAGGTGTGTGTGTATTGATTGTATGCTAGGTGTGTGTATTAGCATCCTGGTGCACAGCATGAAGAGCGTGTGTGTGTGCGTCATCGCGCGTGGAAGCCTAGGTGCTGTTTAAAGGGTGCCCAGGTTACCGAATGTGTGTATGTGTGTATATGTGTGTCTGTATGTGCACATGTGGGTGTACGCATTTGCGTGCTGAGTATAGTTTGAAGCCCACCTTTGTGCGTTTGTGTGTGTTTGTGTCTGTGTGTGTGTATGTGCACGCGTGGGTGTACGCGTGGGTGTGTGTGTGCTGGGTGTAGGTTGAAGCCCACCTTGGTGCACAGCGTACGCCAAGTGAGTAACAATGTTTTGAACAGCAGTGAGCACAAAGCGCATGTGCAACACAGCCCGTTGCAAACTGTATGAGGCAGGCAGACAGATACGTGAGGTAAGCTTGCACGATGGTGAGTAGCAAGGCAGTATTTAGGGTTGGCCAGAACCATATTTATACGGTGTGCATACGGTATTTTTGGCTGGAGAATCACCAAAATACGGTCATATACGGCGTACATATACGGTTCTGGCCAACCCTAGCAGTATTGGTGCGTAGGTGCAACGTCACCCTTTTATGACTACGGATGGTGTAAGCTGGAGCAAATGCACCAGGCAGGTGTGAGGATAGTTGAAAGGCCGCCATGTCGAGCTAGCCTGCTGCATCAGTTGACCTACAAGGTGTACATATTTTAAGGCGTACGCTTATAGGGTTCCAAGGGTTCCAAGGGTTCCAAGGCAAGACACGTATGCTTATAGGTAATGAGCAAAGGTTATGCGCAAAGAGGGTCACCTTGCGCACCTTTGCGTATGCCATACACTGAAGAGGTACAGAATCAGTTTTGCTCTCAAACAATGGTGACATGCTTTGTATGCTGGTGGGCAAACACAAGCTGGCTGTGTGTGTGTGTGTAAGCGCTGCACGTTCTGGCACACGGCAACCAGCAGCACAAGCTTGGCGAGTTTGCTGCAATGGCATTTTGAAGGACGCAGCTTTGGAGGGGCTCAAGAATGGTATGCGGTTTCCGTGAGTAGGAATCCAATAAGGTAAGTAACCACCCAAGCTTGCAGGCTTAACATATTTGCATTTAGGAAATCATGAAATATTTCACAACAGGCAAAATTCGCACCCACGTTGGCAGACTGAATACAAGCAGCTGCTGCACGTTTTGGCACAGGATGGCCTGGAGCAAGTGCCCAGAGGGCTTTTAAGAAATCATAAAATATTACACAACAGGCAAAATTCGCACCCACGTTGGCAGACTGAATACGAGCAGCTGCTGCACGTTTTGGCACAGGATGGCCAGGAGCAAGTGCCCAGAGGCATCCGTGACCACGAGGCCCTCGTCGGGTTTGGCACCAGCAGCCACTGCAAGTTGCAGAAGTGCAGTATGATAGTATGGCGTGCTCCCAATAGCTCCCCATCAAAGTGTAGGTATGTGGTACAGCGTATTGTTAGGCGTGAGGGGCACTGCATTTCCATGGTCAAAGTGTGACTAAAGCAATGCAGAACACAAATGTTTGGCGAAGTTGCCATTGGATAACCCTCACACCTCACACTTATCCTGACCCCCTCATTTGCAAAAGGCTTGGCAATAACTCTGCCACTGCATATAAACGTATAAAAGATGGAGGTCTACCGTGTAAGGCAGTTGTTATGCACCACATAAGGAAGCCCTCAATCACACTCACGTGCACACTTGGCATGTTTAACAGAACAACCTAAAAGAACACAGCCATTGAACTGAAATGTACTTGAACTTCTTGCCAGCCGTGTCCACGTTTCACGTATACCAGAGGGCTGGTCTATGACTGCCACCTCCTGCATTCAACTGAGTTGTACTTTATTTTCCTGCCAGGCATGTCCACGTTTCAAGTTTACCAGAGGGCTGGTCTATGACTGCCACCTCCTGCATTTAACTGAGTTGTACTTTATTTTCCTGCCAGCCATGTCCACGTTTCACGTATACCAGAGGGCTGGTGTGTGACTGCCACCTCCTGCATTCAACTGAGTTGTACTTTATTTTCCTGCCAGCCATGTCCACGTTTCACTTATTCCAGAGGGCTGGTCTATGACTGCCACCTCCTGCATTCAACTGAATTGTACTTTATTTTCCTGCCAGCCATGTCCACGCTTCACGTATACCAGAGGGCTGGTCTACGACTTCCACCTCCTGCATTCAACTGAATTGTACTTTATTTTCTTGCCGGCCATGCCCATGCTTCACGTATACCAGAGGGCTGGTCTATGACTGCCACCTCCTGCTCTCTTGGAGCATACTGACTGCATGCATACTTTTTAGTTCTCGAGTTTCAGGTGAAGGTGGCTGGCACTTCAAGAAAATCTACATCAAAAGATGCATTGGCTATTGAGCAAGGCGGACGGGCAAGGTGACAACGGTGCACAGTTTGATTGGACACACACACACAGACACACACATAGGTACTCAATGATTGAAGGCCGAGAAGACCTCTTAGGCACGCAGACATGTCACCTTGGCGCGTGAGAAAAGCAAAGCAAAGAGAGTATCAATGGCACAGCACAGACAAACACATACCCACTCACTTCACGTTGCTGCATGCCCACCTCATGCAGCAAATAAAGGAATTTAAACATGTACACAAAAACGAAATGTAGAAGTGTCCGTCCAAGTTGCCGCACGCCCACATTGTGCAGGAATAAAGAGATAATATTTAAGAAAAAAGAATGGCAGACAAACATGCCCACCTTGCTGCATGTCCAGCTCGTGCAGCAGACAAAACACAGGCCGAGGACCATCCAGGCCGGGCAGCCCTGTCAGGGGAAGGCACGGGTCGTCGGAGTCTGCGCTATCTTCTGGAGAGCTCCACAACTGGGGGCCCATGGACCGAGACACCTGCAAAGCGTGCAACCACACGTTCAGTAGTCTGGCCTGGTACAACTTAACATTCAGTAGTCTGGCCTGGTACAATTTATATTCAGTAGTCTGGCCTGGTACAATTTCACGTTCAGTAGTCTGGCCTGGTATAGTTTTATATTCGGCAGTCTTGCCGGGTACAAATTCACGTCCAGTATCTGGCCTGGTACAATTTCACGTTCAGTAGTCTGGCCTGGTATAATTTTATATTCGGTAGTCTGGCCGGGTACAATTTATATTCAGTAGTCTGGCCGGGTACAATTTCACATTCAGTAGTCTGGCCTGGTCGTCCTTGCGCTTTTGACCACGGGGCTCCGGGGTTACAGATATGTTGGGTTGGCCAGAACCGTATTTATGCACCGTATATGACCGTATATTTGGTGATTTCCCTGCCAACATTATTGTATATACACCGTATATGTATATATGTATGGTTCTGGCCAACCTACAAGTGTGCACACCCATCAGGCCAGGGGCATGCTGCTGCTGTTCTGTAGCAAACCATGCCTGCAGCAAACCATGCCTGTAGCAAACCATGCCTGTAGCAAACCATGTCTGCAGCAAACCATGCCTGTAGCAAATCATGCCTGTAGCAAACCATGTCCGCAGCAAACCAACTGTTTTTAATGCCCCTTTTCCTAATCAGGGTAGGGAGTGAACTGATAATGAATGCTGGCTGAGCACGGCTTCATTTTATTAATAAGCGGTGTTACATTTATTATTGTGCACGTAATGTTGCGGGGTTCACTGGTGTTGAGCACTGGCTAAGCACAGCTTCATTTAATAAGAGGTGTCAAAATTTTGAATTTATTATTGCGCACGTTTTGTGCGGGATCACTGGCGGTGAGCGCTGGCTGAGCACAGCTTCCTCTTAATTCACGAGAGGTATCACACATTTCTGTTTGCTGCGCTTGTGCAACGCAATCAAGGCCTGCAAAACAACGAGCATCTGGAAGAAATTGCTGGGTAGCAATGGCCAAAGATTTGCACTGCATTGTTTAGGCGAGAAAGACCTTTTTACGCAATCAAGGCCTGCAAAAGAACGAGCATCTGGACGAAATTGCTGGGTAGCAATGGCCGAAGATTGGCCAAAGAAAGCAATGGCCAAATATTTGCACCGTATTGTTTAGGCGAGAAAGACCCCCTTACCTCGAATGATTACGGACATATTTCCCCCATAACACATAACACACACACACACATGCACACACATACATAGACAAAAATTACATAATATGCACATCATAACACAATAAACTTGAAGCTGCACGACTTTAAGCATTCTCACTTAGCATGCACATACCTGCACCCCCACAGAAGACGCAGCACCATGAGACAGGCTGCCAGCATCGGTGCCCTCCCTGTTCCTTCCTCCCGCCCTACTGCTAGGCGGCGGTCCACCACCACCCCCAGTCCTCTTTGCAGTCGACCTGGCATCTGCACCCAGACTTCCGATAGCCCTTCCGGCCTGATAAGGACGCATGTATGTATGTATGTGCATGCGATGTGATGTGATATGAAATGGTTTTGGACTTTAAGACTTGTCTTTTATTAGCGGATATGTGTGTGTGCGTGTGTGTGTGTGCGCGTGCGTGTGCGTGTGTGTTTGTGTGCAGCTGACGCTGGCCTGATCAGTGTTGAAAGTAACCTGTTTTTTAAGCCCAAACTCAAAGAGTGGAGTCAGGCATTTGTTAGCTCAGGCACCTTAGTATGTCCATGTGACATCCACAAGCTTCAGCAGCCTTTGCACCTGCATGAAGCACTGCTGAAACACAAAATCAGCCACGGTTATCTGGTTCAATGGCTTTCAACAGGTACCGATCTTCCTCTTGGCGCAGTCACGCACAGGCATGTAACAGCTGCGCGGCCTTGACCGAATGGCTTTCAACAGGTACAGATCTTTCCTTTTACTAAAAGGCTTTTAGCACAATCACGCAAAGGCATGTAACAGCTGCGCTGCCTTGACCGAATGGCTTTCAACAGGTACAGATCTTCCCTTTTACTAATCCCCTCTAAGCACAGTCACGCACAGGCATGTAACAGCCGCACGGCCTTGACCGACTAACCTTGACAAGGGCCGGTAACGACAGCCCTGTAATAACTCCCTTTTCGCACAGTCACGCACAGGCATGTAACAGCTGCGCGGCCTTGACCGACTCACCTTGACAAGGGCCGGTAACGACAGCCCTGTAATAACTCCCTTTTCGAACAGTCACGCACAGGCATGTAACAGCTGCACGGCCTTGACCGACTCACCTTGACAAGGGCCGGTAACGACAGCCCTGTAATAACACCCTTTTCGCACAGTCACGCACAGTCATGTAACAGCTGCGCGGCCTTGACCGACTCACCTTGACAAGGGCCGGTAACGACAGCCCTGTAATAACTCCCTTTTCGCACAGTCACGCACAGGCATGTAACAGCTGCACGGCCTTGACCGACTCACCTTGACAAGGGCCGGTAACGACAGCCCTGTGTTGACCCCCCTGGGGGCTGGGTTGAACATGGAGGGTGACAACCGCCCCTCTGGAGTACGCGCCACAGGTCTGGAGGGAATGCAATTGTTTTGTTTAATTTAGAGCAGAGGAGGGGAAGGGTGCACAAAAAGGATTTTTGGGAAGGCATAGATGGGATGAGAAAAGGGGCAAAGGCTGGTGACACACTTGTCAGTGAATGTGGCTGTGCGTGTGTGTGTGTGTGTGCGTGTGAGCTTGCTGGTGTGTTCATTACACACAGAGACGGTGCATGGGCGCAGTTGGAGGAGGTTTGTGCAGAGCAGAATGTTTGAGCTTCCATGAGGCACTTTAACGCCTGCTTTGTGAACACTGCAGTGCGCGTTTCCATTTTTAGCATTAAAGTGAACGGCATCGCCATGCAGAGCCAACACTTTGGAGCAACATGCAGAACAACAGAGGAGGGTGCACGCATACAGGAGAGTGCACAGAAAAAGGAAAGAGCACACAATTAGAAGAGTGCACACAAACAGGAGGGTGCACACACAAACAGGAGAGCGCACACAAACAGGAGGGTGCACACAAACAGGAGGGTGCACACAAGCAGGAGAATGCGAGTGAGCCACTCCTTGGTCTAGGAGGAACTCAGTTCCTTGGCAGAAGAAAAGAATCAAGCACATAGTGCATGTCCCACCTTTTGAAATGAAAAAGCGCTCACAAAGCGGATCCAGCCCTGCAGCAACACCCAGCACAACACAGGAGGGTGCTCCCTACCAAGGTGCACCAGCACATGGGAAAGCACCCACCTTTTGACATAAAGAAGCGCTCACAAAGCGGATTCAGAACTGCAGCAACACCCAACACAACACCAGGAGAGTGTGCCCGAACAAGGAGCACCAGCACACGGGAAAGCACCCACCTTATGACATAAAGAAGCGCTCACAAAGCGGATCCAGCACTGCAGCAACACCCAGCACAACACAGGAGAGTGTGCCCGAACAAGGAGCACCAGCACATGGGAAAGACTCCCACCTTTTGACAGCAGAGGGCCACCCTGAGAAGCCCGAGCCTGCATTGCTGGCTGCCCCCCCTGATTGAGGCGTGGCCATGAACGACGAGGCTGAGCAGCTGCCAGGGACGTTGCTTGCTGCAAATGAAGGCCTGAGGCCGCCACCTGTGCCGGCCACCTGCAGTACAGAAGAACATGACATGGCATGTATGCATTATTGTATGATGCTCTTTGGTCGAGGCAATACTGTCCTCTGTGGCTGACAAGGGCCCAGATCTACCACCTCTCCTGCACCGCTCAACACAGATGTGTTGTCCACAGTCAACTGACCTGAACAAAGGACGTGCATGCATCTTCTGACCTGAACAAAGGACATGCATGCATCTTCCCATTTGCATCTTCTGATGATGCATGCATCTTCTGACCTGAACAAAGGACATGCATGCATCTTCCCATTTGCATCTTCTGATGATGCATGCATCTTCTGACCTTAGGGTTAAGGTTAGGGTTTTAAAAGGGTTCTAAAACCCTAAACCCTAACCTAACCCTGAACAAAGGACATGCATGCATCTTCCCATTTGCATCTTCTGATGATGCATGCATCTTCTGACTTGAACAAAGGACATGCATGCATCTTCTGACCTGAACAAAGGAAATGCATGCATCTTCCCATTTGCATCATCTGATGATGCATGCATCTTCTGACCTGAACAAAGGACATGCATGCATCTTCCCATTTGTGACCGGATCTTAGCTTTGCTGTGTAGAAAGCAGCGCTCTGATGCTCCATTTTCCATTTGTAAAGTCAAATAGGAAAGCAGATTGGGAGGGAGAGAGGAGAGAGGAGGGTGCAGATTGGGGTCGAGATTAGAGAAGTGACAGGAACTATTCAGACTCGAACGTCTGACCCAACGTCCCATTCAGACTCGAACGTCTGACCCAACGTCTCATGGCAGAGGCGGCTGTGGTAGTAAACGGAGGTAAAGCAAGGGTGTAAGTCACTGAAAGTGAGGTAAACTCTCTCTCTCTCTCTCTCTCTCTCTTACGACTGCGCATTCCTTGTTCCATCACACCTCTCCTCCTCTCCCTGCACCTCTCCCCACAATGTCCCCTGTGGTCCTTTGCTCTATGGCACCTTTGAAAAAGTGCTCCACAGTGTTCCTGTGGTCTTTTGCTCTACAGCAACCTGATTATAATGCCAACCTGCCATAGGCCGGGCAAAACGGGTGGGGGCATACAGGGGGCTGCTTTGCTCACATGGTGATTCAGCACAAAGCGGGGGGTGCTGTCTGCTGGAATGAACAGCATTTTGGGTGTAGATGCAAGGAAATATTTGTGTCCACTGGTTCAAGCAGTTGCTGCCTGCTAGGCTTTCAAGCATTCCAGGCATTGAGGCAGGAGATGTTTTGCACACCTGGTTCAAGGGGGTGCTTTCTGCCATGTTGTGTGACGGGTGGGGCGTGGCAGCAGGGAGGTCAGGCAAGTTGCCCACTGCTGTTGGGCGCACCACACGCTTGGTAGTGTACCAAATTGCAATCCGCCCTGCACCCTGTGTGTGTAGTTGGGTGGGTTTGTTATGTTAGTTTGTGTGCGCATGTGAGCATGGTCATGAAGGATGAGCCTGAGCGCGTGCTTTTACGCTGCTCTGTCTGTAGAGCCTGTTTGAGAAGGAGGTGTAAAGAAACGAGGGGAATAGCAGGGGCAATACAACACCTACAACACAACGGAGAGATTACAGTGACTTTTGTGAGGGATATCATTGAATTCTGTGCATGTGGCATAGCAAGACACATGTGCAGGCACACATGCCACGTGCACAAAAACACACACACTCACAGTGACACAGACGCAGACATAGACGCATTATCTGTACATCTGTACGTACCTCGCTGTATGTTGCCACAAAGGGCAAAGTGCGTGAGGACCACACCACCTCCTCCCCACTCCAGCCAGCGTAGGACCCCTCACACCCCGCACGCAGAGACACATCAGCAAGCACTGGACCAGGCTCATCTAAGGGGTGTGTGACCAGACGAACGCCGGAGGCATGGGGTGACTGCGCGCGTTTTACGTGAGTGGAACTGTATTTTGAAGGCTTGTTCAAGTACGTGCGTTTCATCAGTGAATTTTCCAAAAAAACGTGTGCTGAATAGGAAAAGGGTTTGTGCGTTGGCAAGCGTGTCTAATGGGGTTTTCAGGGATCCTTAGCTACAAGAAAAGGGAAATAAGTGATTCAGCATGCCCTGCCAAGGTGAAAGGGCTGCAGTGAAAGGGCTGCAGCCAATAAAGGAAGGACGTGCGTGCGGGCTCGTTTTAGGTACACTAGTAAGCTGAAAGCTGTTGGCAGACACTTGGCAAGCATATGTTACTGCCGCCAACCTTTAGCTAAACTCGCTCAGCTCATTTCCGACCGCCTTATTAACCAACCTCCAGGGAAAGCCCCAGGGCACCAACATCATGCATGAGCTACACCCAGTCTATTCCTCTGGCCGCAACTCACCCCCAGTAGCAACCCTAAAGTGCAGGGCATCATCCGCTCAACGGGACTGGCAAGTGGGGTGTCTTGCAGCCCTCCCCCCATGAGGCACGTGGTCACGCAGCCGGGCTGCAGGAGGCACAATACCACGCGATGACCGTAATCTGGGAAGTCAGTCCACACTGCCTGTTGAGTGTTTGTGAGTGTGTGTGTTTGTGTGTGTGTGTGTGTGTGTACTACAAGTGGATGTATATTTGCTATGGATAGACCTTCAGTAAACGTAGGAAACCAAGCTGACAACATGGTTGTTTTACAAATTACCGCACAATTAAACATTGCAGAGCAGGTTGGTACACCAGGAAAGTGTGCATATGCGTACAACTGGTCCACCGGATTTACAAATTAACCAAACTTGCCAGCTACAAGGCATATTGGACATGTAAGCAAGCACGGTCACACACCAAGTTGCTGCGACTTAGTTTGAAAGCACGTAGTGGTGGTATTCATGCACTTCATGGTGTTCGTACCTGCTGCACCACTTGTGACTGGAGCGTCATGCTTTTACGCAAGCTCTTTCCTGCTGCCCAGACGACTCTGCATGAATGTGAAGCATGCACACAAAACTAATGCTGCAAGTCAAAAGCTCACACAGTTACACACATACATAAATACATACACACACACAAACACTGTGTTGCAAACATCATTACTTGCATCTCTTGGTCTACGACCAAGCACTCACACCTTTTGCCAAGCACTGCCACCTCCTCACACACATCAGCTGCAGTGAGCGGCTCGGTGGTGTGCGCACGGGTGAGCTTTGCGTTTGATCTGTCTGTCTTTTTGCCGTTGCCGCCCTCCTTCCGCAGCACAGATAAGGCATAGCTGTCCTCAGGAGTAACTTTCAGGCACCTCATTTCCAGCTACCTATACCTTTTGAGGCATTCATGGATGGATGGTGTGTGTATGCGCGTGCATGTGAGTGTTAGCTTGTGTGCGTGTGTGTATGTGTGTGCGTGCGTGCGTGAGTGTGCGTGTGTGTGTGTGTGTGCGTGCGTGCGTGTGTGTGTGCGTGTGTGTGTGTGAGTGTGGGTGTGTGTATGTGAGTGTAAGTGTTTGTGTCTGTGTGTGAGTGTGTGTGTGTCTGTGTGTGTGTGTGTGTGTGTGTGTGTGTGTGCGTGTGTGTGTGTGTGATGTGTGCATGTGCGTGATGTGTGCATGTGCATGTGTGTGTGCGTGTGTGTGTGCGTGTGATTGTGCGTGTGTGTGTTTAAGTGTGTTCAGTCACCTCAAATGAGCTGAGGATGGAGGTTCATCCATTTATCAACAGAAGTAGGTGTTAAACTACCTACTTAATATTACATTTTTTTTAGTCATGAGCGTTGTAAGAAAGCTAAAGATGGACAATACTTGTGATTTGACGGGAGGAAGGCTTGGAACGCGGCAGAGGCTGGAGGAGGTGTCAGTGTAAGTTTACTTAAAACTTACGTGTGATTGCGGGCGTCAGCATGCAACTTTGGGTTTGGTCAAACCTTTGCAAATAAGTTGACGATTGCAAGCAGAAGATTGCAAGGCAGATGAGCAATTCAGATTATGGTCTCTGAGATGTTGGTCCTCATTCTAGGCAGAGGAAAGTTCAAAAGCACTCCTGTTGATTGACTATTGCTCGCAATCAGAGACCTGCTAGACTGCGCTGTTATAAAGCAAAGGCCACTCCAAGTCCATGCACCACAAGACACGCACTTTCTCTGCACGCAGCTCCCTGGAGACCCTAGTGAGGTCCGTCGATGACCACACCTCAGACACTGGCCAAGCTGCCATGCAGCAAATGCAGGGCGTTTGTAGCGACCAGATGCTCAAGCGTCAGCTACAAAGCCTGAAAGCCAGCTTCATAAACCTGGGTCAGAAAGAGTCCTTTGCAGAGGGTGAGCGCAAACAGAAGGCCTTTGACCACGAGTTTGTTGACCAAACTTGGTCACACACTCTTACATGCACATACAACACATGTAAATAAATGCACGCGCGTATAATCACACAAAGAAACACACACGTGCAAGCATGTAAGTAGATGCACACGCATGGAAACACATATACACTATTACACACGTGCACGTGCACATCAATGCATTCACAGCAACTATTCAAAAACGCAAGCATGGACATGTGCCCCCTTGCCCCACCTGTTTCCAGCCATTAAGGGCTTCTTCAGGAGCAGTGACTTCAAGCCGGAGGCTGACAGGGCCGCTGGTGCTGTGGAGTCAGCAGAGGAGGACTTAAAGGATCTTAAAAAGATCAACCAACAGGTCAGGGCAAGCTTTCTCCTGACGCTGGCGCTGTTTGCAATGCGGCTCCCAATCCACACACTGCATAGTAAAAGTAAAGGAAGCGGGTTTCCCAAGCATGTGATTTCAAGCTTTTCCTTTTCGTGCTAATGCGTAAATTTGGCCAAATCCGCATGCATACACTGTATGCGGTCGTACTGATGTGAATTTCTCTGCCTAAAATGTACACATTTGTGGTTCTTGAACACTTTTCCTTGCCTTCTTAGAGCTCTGCCTCTCTCCCGCTGCCTCTCACCCGCTGCCTCTCAAACCTTCCACCACATCACGCTCAACAAACTCAGTGATCCCCTCAGCCCTCCGCTCCCTCCAAACCTCCTCCCCACATTCAGATTTGTCAAAGTCTTCAAATTAACTGTGTATATGTGGGTGGATGTACTGTAGTAAGCAAAAGTATCATCGTCAGACGACTCCTTTGACCCTCACGCCCCCCCTGAACCTCTCACTTTGCGTCACTCCGTTGACCTCAGGATGAAGAGCAGCTGCGCCACCTGGTGCAAGCTGTGGCCAGCTATCATGACCAGTACCAGTCCGTCGTGGCCCGCATCTCCCAGCGGCTGGCACTGTCCAACAAAGAGTGGCAGGAGTACGAAGCTAACAAGCAGCCGACTGACACTTCCAGCAGTGACCAAGCAGTCGAGGTGGGTACCTACACGTGTGTGAGAGTGGGTGCTTTTGTGTGAGTCTCAGCAGCCCAACCAGCAAGTGCACGGCAGCTTGACGGCTCTTAGCTGCTACATCCAGAAGATGCGTATTGATGGTTGTCGGCAAAGCAGTCATGTGCTTTGTCGCCTTGGGTTGCTGCCCTGGAAGTCTAGTTGTCCATGGTCAGGCACTAGTCCATGGTCAAGCACTACCAGTTGTCCATGGTCAGGCACTTGTCCATGGTCAGACACTGCCAGTTGTCTATTATCAATTGTCCATGGTCAGGCACTGCCAGTTGTCCAATATCAGTTGTCCATGGTCAGGCACTGCCAGTTGTCTATTATCAGTTGTCCATTTTCAGGCACTGCCAGTTGTCTATTATCAGTTGTCCATGGTCAGGCACTGCCAGTTGTCCATTATCAGTTGTCCATGGTCAGGCACTGCCAGTTGTCCATTATCAGTTGTCCATGTTCAGGCACTGCCAGTTGTCCATTATCAGTTGTCCATGGTCAGGCACTGCCAGTTGTCTATTATCAGTTGTCCATGGTCAGGCACTGCCAGTTGTCCATTATCAGTTGTCCATGTTCAGGCACTACCTGTTGTCCATTATCGGTTGTCCATGGTCAGGCACTGCCAGTTGTCTATTATCAGTTGTCCATGGTCAGGCACTGCCAGCTGTTCATTATCAGTTGTCCATGTCCAGGCACTGCCAGTTGTCCATGAACAGTTGTCCCATGGTCAGGCACGACCCTGAAAGCCTAGTTGTCCATGTTCAGGCACTGCCAGTTGTCCATTATCAGTTGTCCATGTTCAGGCACTACCTGTTGTCCATTATCAGTTGTCCATGTTCAAGCACTGCCAGTTGTCCATTATCAGTTGTCCATGTTCAGGCACTGCCAGTTGTCCATTATCAGTTGTCCATGTTCAGGCACTACCAGTTGTCCATTATCAGTTGTCCATGTTCAGGCACGACCCTGAAAGCCTAGTTGTCCATGGTCAGGTCAAACACTTTAGGGCCGCGGGTTCAAATCTGCCTGGTAGCGTGAGCTCTTTGTAGCCTGACAGCAAAGCCTCCGTTTTCTTAATCCATGCTACAGGGGTGTTATCACCGCTTGTGTATAATTTGTAGGGTTGGCCAGAACCATGTATACACGGTGCACATATGGTATGCTTGGCAGGGAAATCACCAAATATACGGTCATATATGGTGCATATATGCAATTCCAGCAATAATGTGCCTTTGAGCAAGGTTTCAAGGTAAGGTAAGGTTACATCGCTATATATGCCTCAGGGGGCATCTGAGCGGAAGCTTGAAAAAAAGTCTGTAACCACACCTAGCTGGACAAGAGGGGAAACGCCTAAGAAAAACAAGAAAAAGAGATGGAAAGGTATCAAGGGTCGGCTATGTTATGAGTCCACCTAAAAGCTCGAGAAGGAGTCATTGACCAATACATGCAAATCTTGAGGGGCAATGGGCGTTCAGGGCATGATCCAGCAAGAGCATAAATCAGCAAGTTAGCTTCATGACTTAACTTACCGGCATCTGGTGCTTGCCAAGGCTCAGCTTTTGTGGAGCTCTGGCTAATTTGAGCACTAGTTTGAGAGCCTGTCCTTCATTGCAGCTCGAGCTAACTACAACAAGACGCAGCTACTTCGCGTTGCTGGGCACGACGCACCCACACTCCTCCTCTGCACCATTGTTGTATGCATTTCGGCCTGGTGTGCACTTTGCTCCTAATCGACCACTAGCCAACAGGCGCCGTCAGGAAATAGCGTGACCAAGCTGGCAGTCAAAGAACATTGACCGGAACTGCGTGTCATGCAGCACTGAGCTTGATAAGCCCACCACGCCTCATGGTATCTCAATTTTGAATGCACAAATACTCAAATACCCATGGCGCATCCCTCTCTTTGACACACCTCATCAGCCTCCATAATACACACATCCATCACACCCTCGATGCAATCGCAACACTCCTTGTTTGTGATACATCAAGTTACTTCTCTTAACCTCGAACTAGGCTGCTCGACCTTCATCATACACACTTGACTCACACACGCTATCAGGCAGAGCAAGAGGCAGCTCTGAGCCAAGAGAGCGCACGTGCCAGCCGTTTGGAGTCAGAGATTGTGGCTGCTCAAACAGACTGCAGCGACACTGAAGCAGCCATGCAGGTACGTTTATAAGCCAGGCTTGAGATCTTATGAGTTCAGTGTGAAACACTTGAGCTCAGGTTCTTGAAGTGTAGCATAAAGTGAGATGTTCTCACTTTCTGCTTTTCTCCGGTTTCTGCTTCCCTTCTCCGTTCTTTTTAGTCCTTGGAGAACACAACTCTCTCTTTAGCATACTTATATTCTAGGTCGCTTCCTGCAGGCTTGAGATCTGGAAAATCCCATCAGAAGCTTGCTACGGTATGTTTGTAAGAAGGGGTATGAGGGAGGGGCAAGGACGTTCAGGATAAATTGAGTACGAAGGGTGTGCAAAGCTCTTGCAAAGAGTCCCTTTTGTGTACATTTTTGCAAGGAAACGGTGGTGAAAGGATTTACTTTCAGAAGGATTGTGTCCTCATACCTAGATATCAGATATCAGTTACTGCTGTGTGAAGCAAGGATCAAGATGTTGTGAGTTGCGCAGTGTCTTTCGACAGTGGACCAGGCTTTTTCTTGGAGGGTTGTTGGATTATCCTATTATCCTCAATGCACACCTCTTCTGTCCGTGCGTGGACTTCTACTATACCTCCGTCAGTATAGGGCACGCGATTAGAACAGAACAGTCACGTGCCAGGGTATTATGCAATGAGTGTAATCGCTGATTGTTTATTCTGCATGCCTAGGACATGTGTGTGCACACAACAAATGTGTATCATACCAAAGTGTAATCGCTGATTGTTTATTCTGCATGCCTAAGACATGTGTGTGCACACAACAAATGTGTATCATACCAAGTGCTTCATCCAATGTACAACCTGAGACCTGCGCCCTCAATGATAATAGAGTACCGTACCTTACCGTACTTACCCCGGTGCCCAAATCTCAGAAATATTAAAGGTAACCCCGGGGACCCCGGACCCTGTAAATAAATATTTTAGCCTTCCCTGCACCAACCCCCGTGGCCATTTCGCCCAGCCAGTGCCTGTACAAGTGTGTTTGTATGCGTGCACATGCGTGTTTGTGCGTGTGCATGTGTGTTGGTGCGCTTGTGCCTGCACATGTATGCGTGCGTCAGTTGTGTGCGTCACTGTTGTGTGCGTCACTGTACCTGCACATGTAAGTGTGCGCCACCCACCAAACTTCATAGTTGCCAAACCCCGGAAACCCCGGAGCCTCTGAGTAAATATATTTTCTACAATACCGATATCACGCCGAAGGGCAAAAAAACGTTATATTCCTGGGGTGAGTACGGTAAGGTACGGTAGGCTTCATCTCTGCAAACTGCTCTACCTTCTTACTGTTAGATGCCTATTTTTCCAATCCATGACGGCAAAACTACACCTCTGGTCTTCGTTCTTGGACGCCAACTATACGTTCCAAATAATTGACCCAGCTGTCCCTTCAAGGGATGACGGACACTTCTAGTCTTGCCAATATACATAAAAGCACAGCTGGAAAGGCATTGTACAGGGCCTTCACAATGATGATTAGGGCTGGCCAAAACCATACATTTATACGGTATATAATATATATACGGCATTAATAACAGCAAATATACCATACAATCAAATACGGTGTGCTGGCCAACCCTAATGGTTAATGATAACTGAGTAGTTTGGTTTAAGACCATGCCTCTAACTGAAAAACAGGTAGCCTCCGTCTCAGCAACCTCTTTTGTCGAATACGAGCACAGGCACAACAGTTGCTTTTCTTAGAAACTCACAAGCCTAGCAGTCACACGTTTGACTGATGGATTTTCCCTCGTGTTAGCCTTGTAACCTTGTAACCTTGTAACCTTGTAACCTTGTGACCTTGTGACCTTGTGACCTTGTGACCTTGTGACCTTGTGACCTTGTGACCTTGTGACCTTGTGACCTTGTGACCTTGTGACCTTGTGACCTTGTGACCTTGTGACCTTGTAACCTTGCAACCTTGTGACCTTGCAACCTTGTAACCTTGTAACCTTGAACGAGCACAGGCCCAGTTGGACGACATAGCAGTGCTGAAAGCTGAAGTGACCCAGCTGCAAGCTGTGAAGGAGGACCAGGTCAAAGAGGCAGACAGCCACTTGCAGAGGTCTAATCAATGGTGAGTAGAGGACACGCGGAATTCACGTGCTGTGTCATCCATCTGTCCCTGTGCTACATCACGCGCAGGTCACTCCTGCTCCTGTGTGCTGACAATGGTGCTTGGTGTGGGTGTGTGGGTGTGTGCTGTTGGTGTGGTAGGTACAATGCAGCAGAGATCTTAGTTCAAGTCGCGGTGTTGTAATGCGTGTGGGTGTGTGCTGTTGGTGTGGTAGGTACAATGCAACTGAGATCTTAGTTCAAGTCGCGGTGTTGAAATGCGTTTTGAAGTCTGTGGCGCTGCGAGGAAAAACAGTTTGACCAAATTAGAAGATCTTGAACCCCGACCGTGCCTGCTCAGTAAAAAGGGGCTGGACACAAGGGACGCCGATGATGTCCATCACATTCTCGAAGTTCACTTATGACCTCCTTTGCTGCGACAATGTGTCTCAGAATGACGTTTTCGTGATCTGCTTGCGAAGAACGAGCGCTTAGGGGTAGGGCTGGCCACAAGTATACATATATAGGTATATACGGTGCATATACAATAATTCTAGCAGGACAGTTACCGTACATACAGTCATATACGACGCAGATATACGGTTCTGGCCAACCCTAGTTAGGGGTGATAGAACCTGCAAGGCCAGGCCAGATTGGCCACGTAGCTGTGATATAAAACAACTGCCACTCAACCATCGAAAGCACAATGCCGCTTAGCGCTATACAAAAGGAAGCTCGTGCGTTTTCCCGTAGCCTCACTGTTGGCTCTCTTGGCGATGCACGACTGATCTTTGAATCCTTCCAGCTCAGGTGCCAGCTTTCTGGCTAGCGACTTAAAAAAACTACGCAGGCATTGAAAACCACTCCCCACATTGACTAGAGAAAACTAGCTGGTATCGGTTATCGTGTCATCTTCTTTTTGGTGCTGGTATAGGGTGCGTTGCTGCCCTGAAGCCCAATAATACATGATCAGGTCCGACTCTCAGAGCTTGCAGGTTGAACCCGCATAATAATAGAAGCGCCTGTTTCCCGGCTTGGGGTGTTAATACCGCTTGTTGCGTATAAATATTGTAAGTTCTTTAGGAGGCTAGCGTTAATAATGGTGGAGAGCTTTCTTTCTTGTACGCTCATCCTCATCCGCATGGCTCTTTGTTGTACTACCGCCTTGTCCTTACGACACTTATCTAATGCATTGGATATCTGCCTTTACTCGTACAGGTGTGAGGAGATGATTGATGTGATGTCGCGCACCACCGGCTTGTCCTTGGTCAGCATAGAGGAGGACTGTGTGCATGTCATGTTCCGGCAGGAGGTGCCCATGGAGACCAGTGGAACCGGAGGTAAATGCAGAGTGTGTGCGTGCGCGTGTGTGTGTGCGTACGTGCATACGTGGCTGTAGACGTCCAGTATGTGTCAGTCACACTAATCAATATGTCTTTAGATCGTACCTGTCAGGCAGCAAACAGCATCTTTGCCTTACTTTTAGTTTGTAACTCGCCTACTTACAAATGTGCGCGCACACTCATACACCCGTAAACACATGGGCACCCACAGACACGCACAACATCGTGGAGGAGCGCAGCATTGAGCACACCCTGTCCATGAACCTGGTGCCTGGCAGCAGCCGCCTTGACAATGCTCAGCTATCGCCAGAGGCTGTGGACATCTCGAGGGAAGTGGAGTATGCCAAGCAAAAATCTGGCAGCTTACCGCTGCTTGTGAACGCTGTGCGAGGGAAGTTGCGAGTCCATTACGGCTGTGACACCACCAGGAATTGAGGGGTGTTTTCGCCGCTCTGGGGTTTGGCATGGATTTTTGCAGTTACCGCATAACAACATAGTCCGCAACTTGTATATTGTTTTGTTGAAGGGGGAGGAGTTTGATGGAGTGTTCCACAATCACACGTTCAGATATCTTACTTGCTGCAAGCTCACAGCCATTGGAAGTGTGAGTCACAGAGGTGTGTACATTTTGCAGAGTAAGGCGAGCGCGACGGCCGCCTACTTCTGAGTGTGTATGAAATCAGTGATTTGATATAAAGCAACATGTGTTAAAGGTATGGCCATTGAACACGCAGTGGGGAGTAGTTTTCACTGCTTGCTGAGTTAGGGTAAGGGTAAGGGTTACACAGCTATATCCGCCAGCGAGGGCAGTTGAGCTATAGCAAAAATAAAAGGCAGCTTCAAGAAGAGAAGGAGGCCAAACTGAACAAGACACCAGAAAAAGAGACAAGGTCAGTGATCAAACAGAGCAAGGCATTTGTCTGCAAAGTTAGCTACTCCTACGGCATCAGACTGATTGATGAAGTCTCTCAGGCGAGCAGTG
>Ga0307960_1000507_pt1 | contig 21566 bp, 27 predicted proteins | sample OrgLakmetagen542_FD_201832 | JGI IMG/M metagenome (GOLD analysis project Ga0307960, IMG submission 201832) | Saline water microbial communities from Organic Lake, Antarctica - #542 | ecosystem: Environmental > Aquatic > Non-marine Saline and Alkaline > Saline | place: Antarctica: Organic Lake... | reverse complement strand
CGAGCATGTAGCAAGATGTTGAGACGTTCTAGGGATAGCATGCCTGTGCACTTGCCGTAGATGTCATACGCACAGGCTGCTTGACAGGTTATGTGTTCAGGGATTTTGGGTTTACCCTCTGAGTCTTTATTAGATCCTGGCTTGAGGAGGTCCACATCCCGCACCCAGATCTCACCTTTCCAGGGGGTTGAATGTCTGCTTGGGGATTGACAGTGTCTGTGATAAAATTGCCTTGTCTCTGATGTTTTGGCCTTGTGACAAGTCCCACATATTTTCAAAGTGCTGGGTACAACTATTATAGCCTTGCTTTGTCAGATTGTCAATTTCTTGGTCTTCTGATTGGGCATTTAGCTGAGTGCTAGTATCAGCATTTTCATAGCTATCTACATAGGTTTTGAAGTCAGGGTTGGCTAAGAGTAGTTCTGCCGCTTCCCATGTGGGTTGCCAGATCACTTTTATCATTTCTTTTTTCTTCTGCATAGGATTTCTGGTGTCCTTTTCTGCTTGGGTTAGGTCATTACAGGCTGGGCAGTGCCAGTCTTCACTATTTTCTGCATCTTGCCTTGCAGTATGTGAGCAAGCATTCAGGTCAGTCAGACAATTCCAATGGTAGGTGCGTTGACATGTATCACACTGTGGCATATCATCATAGTTTTCTTCTCTTTCTGGATGCTCTCGGCTGGCCGGGCTCCAGCAAATTTGGCAGCAATCGTCTACCTTTTGGCTTTTTGAAAAGGGCTCTGTTTTTGCTGCTTTCAGCCCCGTGCTTTGGAACAAGGGTAACGCCCATTTTTCAATAGTAACAGGTTGTAATTTAATTTTGTATTGCTCCTGTGAAGTTGCGTTGGTGTTACGTTTAGGTTTGCTTATTTGCTGCCAGTCCAACACCTCCTGTATTTGATAGTCATACTTGAAAATTGTGTTGCAGGCCTTGACATTGCCAAAAAGAGCCGCGTTGCTATGTTTAGAATGCCATATTTTGGTTGCCACAGTCTCACCTGGCTGCAGAGGCTCTGGAGAATTAGGTAGTGAAGCAGTGAGATATTTAGTGAGTTCCAGAAGCGGATGGGATTCCTCTTCTGCCTTTTGTTAAGTTGAGATGTTGGGTTGTTGTCGGTTCGTGATTGGCGGGAAGGATTATTGGGTTGAGTGTTGGAGCAGCCTGGATCTATGTCCATACTTTCTGTCTGCCTCTGAATTGTGTGTCTCGTTCTCCTTGTGGAGACTGTTCGCCGAGCAGTAGTTTGGATCTGTTGGCGTTGCAAGACCTGTACATCTGACCAGGCCCATCCCATGGGAGTGTAAGCCTTAATTGCATCCAAAGCAGTAGCATTGATTTTCCTCACCCTTTCTTCTTTGTTAGGTGTCGTGTCCTTGTTTTTATGTAAGTCACTGATGAGCTGGGGGGTTATATTATCTGAGTTCAACAGAGAGGCAAGCCTGTTCATTGCAATAATTTGTCCCGTTTGAAATCTGCTGCCAAACTTGAATTTAAGGTTGTTGCCATTCAGTATGTGTGTACCGTCTAGGCTAAGTAGCCTTGAAAGGCTGGAGATCCCAGAATCCGTAAGAGAGAATGCAATGTGGTTAACTAGGGTTATATTCCGGCTCGTATCCACCGAACTGCTGGAGGGGGGTTTTACACTTGTGCCGACTTCAAGGAAGACACTGAACTGACTAAAAGATCCCTCCTAGAAGAGAAACAAGAAAGTCAGCATCTTGGCCGTTGACACCCATACCTGCCAAACAAGATAATTAGCATCTGGGCCGTTGACACCCATACCTGCCGACAAAAACAGCAAGAGCAGGGGCTTAAAACTAGGCTGCAAACTATGTAAGGCATAAGCATAAAAAGGATGGTTAGCACAGCGCAAGCTGTGCCAAGAGAGTATTAAATGACGTTCGGTTGCACTCGCCTCCAAGAACTAGAGTACTTCTGCATGCTGCAGAGTACTCAGCAGTTTCCAGAGTAGACAGGTTGGGTGCCCAGAGTACTTTTGTAATACTGTCAAAACTTTCTGTGAGAATGGTTTGTCCTTGGTGTGTGAGACGCAAGTAGCTATTATGGATGCTAATGTACTGCCGTGCTCTTAACAGATATTTTAATTGCTTTTGAAGGTATCTTGGTATTTGACACTGAGGTGCCAAGTGTCCTTGTACCGCAGTTTTTAATTGCTGAGTTTGACGCTCGAGGAGAGCTTTGGTGAGCCTACCATGCTTTGCCTTATTATAAATGCTAGTGATAAGTGCCAGGGCGTTTCTGTAGTGGTATTCATCTGCTTAACTGTCTGCTTAACTAATCATCCCAAGCTAGGACGAATGATTATAAAGCGATTTAACAAGGTACACAGGGTGCATGCCTGCTAGCACAAGCAGATGTAGGCAGCCGTAAAAGAATGGTACAACAAGGCACATATACGCCCTTCAGAAGAGACACAGATAGGAGTGATTCAACCTGGCTCTTACCTTCCAGTCTCAATGCACAACAGCAGCGGAAAATTAGCAAGCCAGATGCAGTCGCAGTTACTCCGACCCAGTAACCATGCCCCAAACGAGACCCAACAAACACGTATCAAACTAGGTCTGCCAATAATGCAAGAAGAATTGCCCGTGATAATTTAGCAGATGGAGCTGCCAATCCATATCCCCTGGCACTGTAACAAGAGACATACAACCAAACAAACGAGATATACATGAAATCAAAATTAGGTACTGTTTGGACACTTTTCCTTGCTTGGGGTTCGGTAGTCGGGATCCTCCTCAATCTAAGGCAGGCACGGTGGGAGCGGTGTAATGCTGAGGTAGTGCAAGCAGTGTTTGTTAGGTAGACCTTTCTTTAGACATGCACTGAGTGACTGTGTGGTGAAGAGCACGGCAGGTTCAGAGCTGTAGGACTGGCTATGTGACTCGGTAATATTGAGGCTGGCAGTGGCTGAGACGGGTGGTCATCCCTGGCAGACCCTTAGCTAAGCTTTGCAATTTCTGTGCCTGGTGCTCTTGCTTGTTTGAGGCTGGTACTCCAGTCTATTTGTGACTCCTTTTCTCCTTCTAATGCTCTGTTAGACCTCTCTGACTGGGCCTTTTTTGGTCTGCTGGTAAAGGAGTTTTACGGCACTTTGTACCAAAGTGGCTTTTTTCTCCTTAATGAACGTGGGAGTGATTTTCACTGCCAGCGTAGCTTTTCTTCTCTATAGACACGTTTCCTACACATCAAGTAGAAATGGTACAAGAACATCATATGCTGCTAATGCCTCGCTTACTCGGACACAGCAAAATGCTTCACACAATCCTGCAAGGAGCAACAGGCACCATCCACAGCAGCCACACAAGGAACCCGCTCCACAGCCTCAAAGTTACCGGTCTACATGCTCTTTTATTTTGCCAAGACCATCGCGTTTGTGAGCTGAGGAAACATTTTTCCTTTCTGTTTACACCCTTTTTTCAGCAGCCCATCCCTTCTTACTGCAACAGGTCAACAACCAACTTGTTCATTATTTCCTTTCTCAGCAGAGCAATATACTTTTTCTTTTTCTATCTGAGCTTATGGATTTATTTGTGGCTGGCTGAGACCAGTCAGCAGCCGATCAGCCAAGTTTGGCTGAAGGTCACCCCCCATTGTAACCATTGTAACCATAGTCTACATAATACAGCACCCATGAAAAGATCAAGCCTCCATGCAAGCAGATCCGCAACAAAAATCATGAGACGAGACACTGAATACACCCCCCACAAATATCAGAATAAGGGCAACATAATTATGTACAAAAGGAATCTCTGAATAAAGCAGACTGGAGCATGTTGATTCAGTCATAGATCTCACATGAATTTACACCGTGTGACACAGAGTTTTCCAAAACTGGGCTTCATCAAACAGGTTTATCCTAATCCTAATTCTGTAAATGTTCAATGAATGACCTGCCGCACTCAAAGCTGCGGCAGTAAACAATGCGCTGCAGCTAGGGCGTGTGACAACAGGAGTTCAAAAAACTCTGCACCATCCTTCAAAGAGCCACCACTACAAGTCTGTGGCACTACACAACAAACACTCCTCACATTTCAACATTGATTACATACGCAGCCTAGCAGTCACACTTGTTTGGCCTGATATGTAAAATCTGCAACATCAATGAGCCTCCACTACCCTCCATACCATCCTGTAGGGAATGGGCGGCACCATTTACAACGCTCGTGCAACAAAACCTCTCGGGCTTGGGTCTTAATCTCAGAGAGCAGAGAGCTAAGAAACTTCCTTCCAAGCTCCATATGCATTCTGGTAAATATGCTTCAAAACATGTCCATATCAGACTTGCCCTCCCTTGTGCCGGTACCAGCTGTTATCAAGAACCAGTTTCAGGCCAGCCTGCAACCCTCCTGATCCTTAGTAATCTTTCTTTTCTGTTGTTCGGAGTTTTACAATACTTGCTACTGAATTTGCTCCTTCCTTTTAATAGATGTGAAGAGTGGTTCTTAACTGCCCTGCGCAATTAATTTCCTCACTATTTTGCTGTTCTGTACAGGTTTTTAGAAGCCAGAAGGTTTCTAATGTGCTCATACTCTGCTGCAGAAGAAAGGGCAAATACAGTTCTACACGGGAGAAAATTCTGATCCTATACTAGGAAGTGCAAATCTACAGTTGTCTTCTGCGACAAGTTGAGCGTCCCAAAAAGTTTTCGTACCATGGCTACAGCGCGAACCATGACATAGGTTATCAAGGCTGTTATCGCTACGTTGTTCAGTGCCATGTCGATGGCCATGAAGAACAGGGCCTCGAAGATGAAAAGGCGCACCTGCAAATTTGTGTGTATGGGGGCAAGACGTGCAAATTGATAGTGTATCAGGTAGGCATAGAATGAATTACTGGAGAAAAACGACTGCAGTTAGGAATTCTCTCGACCTTCCATTCCAGGTCACAAGCCCTTTTATAACATATGCAAAATGCAAGAAATCAGTTGGTTATTCCATGTGTCTTGCATGGCCAACACCAAATACACATCTTGCTATTCCAACTTCCAGACATAATGTTTACCTCGTTTCCAAAGAACAGGGTCTCAGTAAAGCTTCTAAAGTAATCATGGACAAACACAGTGTTGTGGGCTGATGCTTCTGGAGGGAGCTGGATCAGCAGTTGTGGGTATGTAGGGTCAACAACCTGCGGGCGGAAACACAAGACTTTCTTTGAATGGACACCGAGTTCGATACGTTTGGTAACAACATATCACCATATTCTAGTCCCTAGCGTCTTTTGGGAATCTTTATGGTTTGGGTAAAGATGTAGATAGTACTATGGTTGATTTGCAAAAAAATATTATGGCCAACACTAGCAGTACTATTATTATGCTCACATCTATGCATATGTTAATTGCGTAATCCCTTTATGTATAACATTCAGAGTTGGCCAGATCCGTACATATGCACCATATATGACCATATACCTGGTAATTGCCCCACCGACAGTACCGTACATGTACAGTTCTGGCCAACCCTAATTATAATGCAAGGGAGAATGACATGATGCCCAAGGAGCATAAGCATTTCAGGAAAAAACTGATACGTCAAACGCCTTGTCACTCCTGACTTCCAAAAAGACACGTGATTTTTGAATCTTGATTAAGCAGTTAAGGTAAATGACCATAGCCAGCAGCTTTAAGCACTGGCCACCATATTTGACGCGTGCCTGTGTTGCGTAGTTGCGCTCAACATCCCCAATCATCTCTCGAAACAAGGCAGCAACATCATCATTGGCTGCCAGCATCGCCTCCTCAGGCTTGCCTGTGCCCTTTAAGAAGGTAAGCACCTGACCTTGCCGCATTCGCGCGTCGTTCTGGACCTGTGCAATCATAGCGCATTCATTGTAAAGGGGTCAGCAGAGCATGACGCCCTGCAAACAATTTGAGCTGTCCATACGATCTCTCGACAGTTCTCAAAGTACTCGCCTGATTTAAAGCACATAGGAATTGAGCCGACAGAAAGCACTTTCTGCAACCTGCACCATGTTCACGATTAATTCTCTTATTCTTGACCCACCTGCTCCAACCTCTGCGTCATCTTGGCTTCGTACTGCCTGCGTATTGACTCCGTGATGTATATCTGAAACACCTGGTTTTCACACTTTTCTCTGCTTCCTTGGTAAGTGGGGATGAAGCCACGGTGGGCCACAAGTCCCTCCCCCTCCTTTTCTAGCTCATAGTTGAGACCCCTGCAAGGAAGGGTGTAGAATTACAGTTAGGGGGCATACTTTGTGGACCTTATGTATTTAATGCCAACCTAAAGTAAGAAGAGGCTGAATCAGAGATCAAGGGCAGAATGACGAAAGGATGGCTTTCACTTTCTCTTGCACATTTCCCCCTAGTCGACACTTTTGGTACTGTGCCACAAACTCTTCTTGATTTAAATCTCCAGAGGCCTTGACTTCTTCTCTAAGACTGGGTCAGGATGCAGAGCAAAATACTAATTACCTCAAAGTCGTGTCAGAATGCTGAGCGTTGTTACGGCCATGAATGTAACTGCCCACATGGCGCTCATCCAAAACAATGCCACTGATGTTGGCTAAATACATTAGGTCCACAAAGTTGGTGATTGGGTTGGAGATGTACGGAAAATACAAAAGCTTTCTTATAGCATACTGCCCCAGGAAAAGCACCAGAAAGAAGGCCGTCTGTGAGTGAAAAGGCAAATTGAGTTTAAAATAAGCGTCACTGCTGGTAGCTTGACAAGCATTTTCGGGGCAAGCTGTACAAACCAAGCAAAGACACCTTTGCCATTTAATTGAGGGAATAAAAACTAACAAGCACCCTTCCCCATCCCACCTGGATACCCCATCTTAGAACAATACTGGGTTGTGTTACGCGATAAGTGCTGTTGAAATCGCCTTCTTTTGGAGTAATATCACCCGCTGATTGCACATTTGCACCCACCAAAATCAAAACCTGTGTGAATGTGCAATCAATGAATGATGTGCAAGAGCATGGCTTGTTCTGTTTCAAACACTGTGAGCGTACTATAGAACAAAAGACACAAATTAGATCAAGAAGGCACAGAACAACCACCGATGCCCTCTATGCACAAATTGAATTAAGCACTGGTGTCAGGGCGAGCGTCCTCACCATCAGAAGAAGCGTAAGTGCAGGGCTTGTGACCCTCAAAGTTTGAAGTTCAGCAAACTTGTTAACAATGGTAAGCAAGCGCCAAGAGCTGACCTCGGCGTCTTCCTCACGCTGCCCTACAAACCCACAGCACGGTTGCATAAGAAGTTGAGGAGTAGCAGAGGGGCAGTCCCTGATGGGATCGCAAAAGTTTAGGTGCCTTGCCTCGCGTTTCTGCTTTTAAATGCTGGTATGCATGCACTTGTACGCTCAATAGCAGCTCAATAGCTCAATGCAATTTATGCGCCACTCACCGTCACGAGAAATGACTTTCCTTGCTCTTTCCCAATCCAAGAAGAATACATCAGCATGAATCTGCTTCCACAGCATGTGAACCAGACCCACAGCCTGCCCAACAATGGCAATAATGACAGTCACCCTGCAAGTACAGCACAACCGCACGAGTCGTTTCAGAAACATACGCATAGGCACTTCCCTGCCAGGGATATATCAGCAAGGCCCCATTTAACTTGGACAACATAAGCCTGCCCGGATGCCTTAGCCCACGTTCTACTATTTTCCCTTGGTGGCAGAACCATGCTCGCACCTGAAATTGAGCATGTCTTCATCTCTGGGAATAAGGAAAAATACGGCAGCCTGCATCTTGTACAAGATCAGCGTGTACAGGCCCACAAGCCCAACCACCAAGAACAGAGCAAAGGTCGCAGCGTCAACCAGGCTGACGCCAACTAAAACAAACAAATCCTGTGCAAGAACACGAGCAGCAATTCGTTCGTTTTTTTTGTCCTTGGCTGGTCAGAAAAAGCTGCGACTTTACCTGGTCATTATGAGCATCCTTTCGCCGCCTGTATGTTTGGAACATTTTCCAAACAAATAATGGGAAAGCGATAACCACCTGGGGATGATGTAATGAAGAATAAGGTAAATGAAGTTAGAGAAAGAGCCGCATCCAAGGATTTCAGAGCCCAGCATCGTTTGTTTTTGTAAGGTCGTCTGTCTACTATGTCAATCCAGCTTGTCTTACCAGGAACACAATGAGCATGATGTTGAATGCGTTGCTGAACGAGTCCTCCAGGTTGCCCCCGCTCAGGTACTCCACAGAAAACTGAATGTCAATGTCGGCCCCAACTGCCTGCGCGATCTGACGTGAGTCGTACCTGGAGCAAGTGAGTTGAAGAAAGGCAGCTGAAGGCAAGGCCTAAATATAGGCCATCTTTGTTGGTTCAATAGGAGCGAGCCAGGATGGGTCACAACCTTTTCACATTACATTACTGAAACACTTCCACGTGCTTACTTTCTACTTGCTTACGTGATGTATATCTGGGGTGGGAAGATCTCATCTGTAGGATCAGGGCGCTGAGTGATTTCCAGACGAAATGTGGATGGGTACTGGACCACTTGGAATTCAGCAGCTCCAGCTGAGCTCCCCTGGCTGGTGCCAAGAGCACCGTCGACATAGAAAAAGCGGCGGACAGCACCTAAAACGAGGGGTGTAGTGCAGGGAGTGGTGGAACTACAAGCATGTATAGCAAGGAAGGTTTTTCTTTCCTATTGCCTCTTATCTTTTCCAGTGCAATCTTTCCCAATGAAGGAATAGCTACACCCCTCGTGCAATGCAGCACACCATATAAGCAAGTCCATCATATTACAAGCATTACCGGTTCAACATTGGTAATCCTTGAGCATCAAAGTTCACGATAGTACTGCCTGCAATGGATGCACAGGTACATTAGCCAAGCACCTGGCCCTACATCGAGGATTTTAAGGCAATTTCAGTCACTGCAAACTCGCATTGGTTTGCGGAAAGAGTAGGGTTGTCATCTTGTTAAGAACACCAGCTCCCCTAGCACTGACAAGGGAAGCTTCCGAAGGAAACATCAGGAGACGGTGGGTCAGTAGCTGTAGGCCTTAGCAAAGCTGCTCAAGACTGCAGGAAAAACGGGCAGAAAGCAGGCTATTAACTTGCAAGACTGCTGTTTTGTACCTGTGTCAACACTGTTGCCTTCAGACTCGTCATAGTTGGAAACCTTGACAGGGACTGGGAACAGTGTGTCCAGCCCGGTGCGGAGGTAGGCATCGTAGAAGACAGGCTCTCTGGACTTTGGCAGCTCTGCCAAAATGGTGTCCAGATCTACAGAGCAGGGATTGCGGTACTCCCAGCCAAAGCTGCAGCCAATACAAAAGGCAGCAATGAGCAAAAGAAACAGCTTTTGCTGTCTGGGGCTTGGTCACAAATGTACCCAATGCTTGTGGCGTTTGTGGCAAGTGCAGCAAATGCTGCAAAGTTGCTTTGCCTACGATCCGTGCAACAAAGTTGCTCGGCTGTGATTCAGCAAAAAAGCTAAGCTTATATTAGAGCACACAGCTTACTTTCGCCACAAGCCGCCTTCCTCGGAGTGAATGCCACACAGCTGAAACTGCTTCTGCCACTCATGGAAGCCAAGCCAAGTGCCATTCAGGGCAAAAGCAGAGAGGATGAACGTGAACTGTGAAACCGGTTCTGTGGCGTCAATTGTGTCCACGCTGTCCTCACTGCCAAAGTGGACCCTGCAGGTACGCGAGATAATGCGCAAGGTCCAGTTCATACCCAGTGCTGTTTACTTGCTCAAGGCTCTTCCTATTACAACCCACAACTCAGCGCTTCTTAAAAGAGCGGGTTGCACTTGGATGGGTGGTTGCACAAGGGAGATAAGAGCAGCACTGTAGCATTAAAGTTGCATCTATCTCGAGTAAGGGTGCACAAGCTCATTCCACGGGTCATGCACAAATGCTGAGGATTTATCCTAAGGGCATGCTTGATCACTTACTTCATGCCCACATCAGCTTGTGAGTACTGGTCCCCTGAGTAGAAAAGCCAGGGCAATGGCCCGGTGGCAGGCCGTGGCTCTTGGGCTGTGGAGGCGTCAGCAAGCTGTGTGACCAGGCTCTTGTACAACATGCATGCTGCTGCATCTCTGCAAGTGCAAGGACGATAGATGGAAGCAGGAACAAGTCAAGTACGGGAAAGTCAATTCCCACCCACCCACTAAGACAGCAAGAGAAATAGGGCAGCAAGCAGGTGTGTCCTGGCCCGATATTTGCAGACTTGCAGGCAATGCTCTTATGTTCCCAGACCAAAGGTCTAGTCTGACACAGTGTTGACGTGGAAAAAAGCCCATATACTTGCAGCCCTGGCTCATTTCGCCTCCCAAAGATATTACAAGAACATATGTCCGTCCCTCCTCAATCGAGAAACCTTCGCACCCTTTGTAAAGTTGAAGGACACAGAGGTTGGCCACAGCATTGCAGGCTGCGCGGCTTTGGCCTTCAAAGCATGCCTTAGCACTTGGCCCCAGCAGCACCGATAAAGGGACAGATCCAGAGACGGTGGTCGACGGAAAAGAGGCCTGTCGTAGCAAGCAAGAGCTTTGGGAAAACTGCTAGTGCATTTGACAACAGAAGATCGATCTCAGGAACTTGCCACGTCTCAGGAAAGGTTGGCACAAACGGGACACTACAATCAAGATTCTCAAATTGTGAAACTGTGGGGAGAACTCATGGTTCAGTGAGATCATTTTATCAGTTTCTCCAATCCCACCTCTGTCGCAGCCCCAATGTTGATATTTATGCCCAGATCTGCCTCTACAGACTGCAGGTCCTGTTGAGGGCTGCTGTTATCTAAAGAGCCGCCACTCGGCACACATGCATTGTCGTCAGAGTTGGGGGCGGTGCCACTGGGGCACCTAATACAGCGCTGCAAGTTGGGAGAAAGGAATCACACTTGAGAGCTTGCTGGAGCGTCTGTACATATAAGCAGGTGTGGAGATTCAATTCCGTGCATGAATTAACACATGAGCTACTGCGAAAGCTGGACTTCTCAGGTCCCTCGTACAACTTTGTCGCTTTGCCTTCACGTAATGCAAGATGGATGATGAACACGCACGTTCCCACCTGTAGGACTGCTCCCTCTTGCATCACAGTGGCCACCACAGAGTCCCCGCCATTGGTATCACAGGAGCAGGTGTCTCCTGTTCCAGAGGCAGGCGTCCACTCTTGGGTGAGGGCAAAGCCTTCACAAAAGAAGAAGAGGGAGCCTGAAGAGGAGTCGCATGTCACGCATGAGCGCTGATCTGAAGAGGGAGTCGCACCCTGCATGAGAGACACACAGTGGGTTAGTACTATTGTACATGCAAGTATGCATATGCGAGGATGTGTATGGGTGTGATTGTATGCACATGCACGTACGAAGGTTTGTACGTGTGCGTGTGTACACGTTTTTTTAACATGTAGTCTACATGCATATGTGTGTGTATGTGTGTATGAGTGTGAGTGTGTGTGAATGAGTATGTGAGTGTGAGTGCATGTATGTGTGTGTGTATGTGTATGTGTGCGTCGGTGCATGTGTGTGAGTGTGCGTGCGTGTGTGTGTGTGTGATTATGTGTGTGTGTGTGTGTGATTATGTGTGTGTGTGTGTTTGTGTGTGTGTGTGTTTATGTGTGTGTGATTATGTGTGTGTGTGTGTGTGTGTGTGTGTGTGCGCGCGCGCGTCAGTCAAACTTTGGTCTTATGGCCAAATCGTGCAGATAACAAATTACTGCAGGATTCTTCTTACCTCTGGACAGGAGGCGCACACTAGCTGAGAGGTGTCAAAGAATTGGGAACCCGAACAGGAAGAGATGTCAAAATCTGTCAGTGCTGTGGCAATTAGGAGAGGGACTGATAAGCAATACAAGACCACCCACAACATGTTCAAATTCAATCAAGCAGCAAAACTGCAGACACATGCATTGTGATTGAATGTGTTCAATTTGAATTTCCCCCAATATTTGTTAAATAATGGTTTCTCGCCTTCAGGCGTGAATTAACCGCTAGAGGATGGGGTTGCAGGGCAATGCTTTGCCGATTTGTCTCTCCTCTGCAGCACAGTGTGTGTCCAAGTCTATATTTTTGAATCCTGGCCTGCTTGTTTCTGTGACTTCTGCTGGCACATGCTTTGCCTACCGCAAACGAGCCTCTGCTGATGCACTCCCGCCTGCGAGAGGCACCTATGAGGAGGACACCTCCTTTGAACCTACCACAAGTCAGGTAACTGAGAACAGTTTCCATGTATCTGGATAAGAGATTGCGGCGCACACTTTCCCAGTTTGCGCAAGCAGGATCCCAGCGAGCTGAAGAGCATTGCAAACGTGTTCCATCCCTGGAACCTGTTGGGCATAGCCGCAAGAAGGTGGGCTGGTGCAACAGCTGCTGCATGTCGCAGTTAATGCTGACCATCAGAGAGGCCGTCTGCAACCCAACTTGTGCATGCTTGTCTGCAGCATTGGCTTCTCCTGTTTGCTGAGGATAAATGTCTACATCCTGGAGCTCCTGGACCATGAGCAGAGCGCATTAGACGCGGAGGCAAGGGTGAGATGGTGGACGGCGTCACGCATGCACACACGCACTATGGTGGAAGGTTTTACACGTGTGTCATACATGCCTTTTACGGTAGAATGCACGAATGTGATAACTAAGCTGATGCAGCTCCCCTCTTACACGAAGTGGAGGATTGTACAGTACCAACGACCACCCTTTTTCGTCCAGGCCAGCACTCGTACTTTCCGTTTTTGTATCTCATCCATTGCTCTTCTTGCACATCCAACTGCAGCTTAATCCTAGTCATTCTTGCACGCTTGCAGGGTGAAGAGCCCTCCAAGGCCCCTCCTTTCCCAGACTTGAGGGGTCAGGTGGTAGTGGGTGTAAAGACAGGAATCCGGGAAATAGCCGTACGCTTTGTGCGCCGACTCTATGAGCACTTGACAGTCTGGCGATTAGGGGCTTCACGTGCTGCTCCCTTCCTGCGAGACGGCGTGCTATGGGTTCATCATGCAAGTAAAGTAGTCCCTCTCTCTCTCTCTCTCTCTCTCTCTCTCTAAATTTTACACGCTCACACACAAACACACACACAAACACACACACACACACACACACACACATACGCACACACGCACGCACACACATGCATATACACACACGCACACACTCACATTCGTACTTGATAACCCCCTAGATGATGTGGACGCTGCCAGGTAGTTTGTCTACATACAGCTGAAACTGATCTTTAGCCAAAGAGCCAAAGTCACTTCCTGCACCTGTTGGGCAGCGAACAGTGTGCCCCATGTTTCCCGATCATTCTGACACACTACTACTATTTTTCTAGACACATCTGTGATGATGAATTCAGGCTTAATTCAGTGCAGGCTTTGTTGTGATAAGTTATTGCGTAAGCAAACAATGCCCATCCGCAGTCATTCTGCATGCAATTTGCAGGTGCTCCATCCTAAGTATGGCTCTGCCCCCAGAAGCCGTCGCCTCTTCAGCTTTGGTTTTGCGCTGCTGCATGCAAATGCTCTCCTGTATGCAGCCGACTGCACGGTAGCAGTGGCGCTGCACGTTGTGAGAGTGTCCAAGGAGCAACGCCCTAGCAGGTAGCCATGAAATTGACACAACATCACGCATGCGTCTATGCGGCGATAAGTCAAATGCAATTGCAAGTGCGACGTGTTTCATTCTCTTTTTACCTCTGAGAAACGCCTCTGGTGCTCTTTTCTTTTTCCTCCTGCCTTCCTTAAAAGCGGTTTTCTTTTGATATGCTTGTGTATGCTCACAGCAGCTGGCAGAAAGCACGGTCAGTGCTGGCAGGCACAGCCTTTCATATGGGCCGCTGCCTTTTTGTGCTATGTGCTACGTCTCTTGCGGCTTCGTTGGCATCATTAGCTAAGCCTGGATTTGGAACTCGGGTGAGTGTGATGTCCGCTTTGTGTCTCAAACATTGGCGCAGCAAATTCAAGCGATGAAGCTGCTGAAGGTTCATAAAGTAACTGTACCGTTCAACAGTTCACACTCCGGGCAGGAACTGCAAATGGAAGTCGTTTGTGTACCAGCAACATTCATAATCATATTGTGGCCATCCCTTGCCTTCATTTTATGTGATTCAGTGCTGTAAGCAAGAAGTGTTAATGCCAAATGCACATTCTACAAGCAGGAGAGACAAACCCCTTTTGGTCCCACCCAAATCAAGGACTGTTCCTGCTCCCCCCAAGGCTTTCTAGTTAGCAGTACTTTCATATTTGGTAATTGTAAGAAGGAAAGGGGAACTTTTCATGAGACCACCTTTTCGCCCCTGTGTTGGCTCTGTCTGCCCAGTTTGCAGCACCCATTATATTTCCCGATCCTCTCTTGATGTGAACAAACACAATGACGGGGACTAACTAAAGGACAAAGGGCAAAAAAGTGTTCTTGGAAAAGGACTATATTTATAGGGTTGGCCATAAGCATATATCATATATATATATATATATATATATATATATATGTGGATGTATAAATAATTGATCTCCGTATTCGTATACCCGCATGAATTTTAGAAAGGCGTATAAATACCTAAACGAGTTTTTCGTATATCTACGTATATATACGGTTTGAATGAGTGGTCAAAAGCGATCTTCCACCGGCCTTTGAGACCACAAAATTCCAAAGCCCCAGTGTTCGGGCAATTTTTTACAATTGATTGTGTTTAAGCTGTGTCCTAATGGAAGGGAATCCCTCACATGGTTCAACAGCAGCCAGTGGTTCGACAGCAAGGGGATCTGCAGCAGATACAGAAGCACCAGAGTTTGAGTAAGAGCAGGGTTACTCTAAGGGCATGCAAGCCAACCCCACTGAAGGTTTCCAGGGCGGAGATGGTGCAGGAACAGAAGCGTCACACACACTCTCTCACTTACGCAGAAGTGCATGCACGCACCCCCACACATGCGCGCATACACACATATACTTGCACGCATACCTGTGGGCACAGATGCACACGCAAACAAAGGTACATGCACGAGCACACGTATACACACACTTACGTGCACGCTCACGCACACGCGTGCATGTACGAACCTCAGCACGCACGCAATTGCATACGCACATGCACGCACACACCCACGCAATCATACAACCGTAAGAAAGCACGCATGCACGCGCACACGCACATGTAAGCATGCACACGCACACGTGAGCATGCACGAACCCCAGCATATGCGCAAATGCACACGCACATGCACGCACAGCACGCATGCAAACGCACACGCACGCACACGCACAAGTACACGCAAGCATGCACAAATTTGAGAAATCTGATGGGGTGGGGGAAGAAGAGGGGTCTCGTGACAGTGACAGTGTTTGCCTGTGAGCTTGTATGGGTTTTGGCCTCTTTGGACAAGCATAGCTCCCTGGCCTTTTATATTTGATTAGTAAAAATGGGGAAAAAGAATAGATCTCTATAAGAGCTACAAAATAAAACCCCCCCAAATAATTAATTCCAAGAAGTTTGAATCTTTATATTACGTTTTATATACGCTTTATACGCTTTATACGGCGTAATATACGTGAACAGAAGTCCCATATACGGTCCTGGCCGTCCCTTTCTATATATGATGATTTCCAAGTTTAAATTTACTTCTCTCTCTCTCACACACACACACACACACACACACACACACACACACACACACACACACACACACACACACACACACCACAAACACACTCAAACACACAAATGCACACACACACACACATTCACATGCAAACATATATTATTTGCAAGAAATGGAACATCGTGCTACCCTGCAAGCTTTGCCGATACATCTCTCTCCTGCGCTGGACCCACTCATGCAGGTTGGATGGTTTGTCAGTGACTTTGTGACCAACCAGCAAATTGCTGTCCTTCAGAGATCGCTAGATTTATAGTGCTGGGCATCCCTTACCTTTCTCGTCCATGACTAAGACAACTTAGCTGCTAAGAAAGGCTGGTTAAGCATGCCTTGTACAAAATTTATGTTTAAATACCTTTTTTACGTTCATGATACTGCTAATTAATGTTGAACTCGGCAGAGGGTTTGCCATGCTTAAAGGCAGCACTCCAGGAATTGTACAAAGGTATAATGAGTGCTGTTTTTTTTTAGGGGTGCCCTCTCCTGCGTGGAGAAAAGGGGAGGGAGGCACGAAAGCAAACACATTTAACCTAACTGGTGCCCCCAAAAGAGTCTTTGTTGGATCCTTGCACGTTGAACGTACCCAGCCAAGTGGTGGAGAACGTGGCCTGCAGCTCTCAACGGTATCACCTGGTCGTTTGTAATCGCAGCAATGGTGTAAAGTTTGCTCAACCTCAAACTACAGTAGACTCATTGGGGGTAAGTGGTCGCCACCGGATGTATGACGATAGGCACATGCTCAAGGTAGTGCAACAACATGCAACCGCATCTGCCTTGAATAACCAAGAGGCGATAGCTACCTTCCTACTGCTCCTAAACTGGACGGAAAACAGCACCAATGCCGCCTGCATTGACAACAAGGATGTTTGCACTATTTTTGGAACATCTCAAAGAAAAGTGTGTGCTACATGCCACTTTTCCACCAGCAAAGCAAAACACCACCCCTGCCAGTATCAACATGGGGCATGCGTATCCTAGTTGTCTGGAAAGCTGCCAGGGAGCAGCTTAAGGTAAGGTAAGGTAAGGTTACATCACTATGTATGCCTCAAAGGGCATCTCAGCGGAAGTTTTTTTTCAGGGAGCAGCTTAATGCAAACTTTGTTGAACAGCCAAACTGGTGAGAGGAATTAAAAAGGGGGTTACAAGGATGGCCTACAGCCCGAGTCTCTGGCTGATGGCAATTGGCTGGTGAAACAAAATCAACCAGTGTCGAAAATTGAAACTAAATCTGACACAAAGTTGAGGAGTCTGTATGAATCTTGATGAGGAATTAAAAAGACATCACCAGATGCAGCTTGAAGTTTTCAGGTTACAGGTTATGGTAAGATTACATCACTATATATGCCTCTGGGGGGCATCTGAACGGAAGCTTGGAATAGCCGCAACCAAACCGAAAAAAGCGCTAGAAAAAACAGGGGAAAAGGGCTAGGCACTCAGCCACACTGTGTGCGAAGGCTGACAAGATGTTCACGTGGACAGTCCAGCAAATTGTGCTCCTCATCCTGAGTAGTGTGCCAGTCACAGAGTTTCAGAGCCCCACTCACATTTGTCACTTTTTCACATATTTTGAGCTCATATGGCCTTCTGTTTCTGTTATGACGCTGTTACAGATTAAGCCATCAATCAAAAAGTGTGGCTGCTAGGCTACGTATGTAAAGCAATGTTAAAAATTTTGAGGATTTTTTTTGTAGCACCGCAGACTTGTAGCACCCACCAATGCAATGAAAATTCGAAAGAGAAAAAAGGCACAACGCTGTTTGTGACATTGCAGCACTGAATATAACCAGTAAAATAACCAAGCATCAGCATCTGCCAGGACCGACCGACCGCATTAAATGAAAGAGGGGGAATCATCATCTTTGGAAATTTCAGGAACGCAGGCAGCACAGCTCTTCCTGAACCTTTAAGCAAGGGATTTGTTGTTTTAATAAAAGATATTCCATTGATCATCAATTGATGGTGGCTTGATTGGGTTGCTAATCTCAGAGTCCAAATAATACCAGTCTGTGCCGTTGATTCTTTCGGCGTGTGAAACAATCAAGCCTACATGCCATCAGTTCCGCTACAAGAATCATACAGATGTGACGAGACATTAAACACAACCCCAAAAATGTCTGAGCACCAATACTCCTGGTGGTGTGCAGGCTTCTGCCTCCCAACCACCTGATCTCCACTGAAAAGCCTCTCCTATTTCTATTCTCCAGGTGGGATGCTGTGTGTCTTGCATCCATTGGGTGGTGCAGAACACACCATGCCACCAGTTGTTTACATTATCTGCAGTGCGTTCTTTTCTCCTATTTTTCTTTCCCCCTCCTTTTTTCAATTTACTTGAATGACGTTGACAGCCTGGCTGAAGGGGTGTAGGATGCGATCACGGGCATTCCCAATTTCACAGTGCCACCGCAGTGCGTGACCCACATGCTGTTTGCTGATCTTTCCTCACATCCACTGACCAAAACGAGCTGCAGGCCATGCTTGACAGTAAAAACACAAAAAGGTCTGAGTTAGAAAAGAAAAGAAAAAGAAAAGACTCCGCTGGTAGTGATGACACAGCCAGCATAAATAAGGGAGGGGGTTACTTAGGTGCCCGCACCAGGCAATTCCCACAATTGAAAAGAAATTAATGTGAGTCAGGGGCGGGGTTGTGTGCCGTAGCACCCGGACCCAATCTTTGACTGTTGTTGCTTGTGTTATATTGCAGTGCATACCTTGTTTTTATGAGTGCAGATGCATGTCTGATGGAGTATTCATTCAGTTTGTGTGTCAAATTTTAGTCTTATGGTAATCCAGATTAAGGTCTGCCAGAGGTTTGTCTGTGTAAACTTTGTAGATAGTCCCCATAGCTCCAACGAGGTTCACTTGAAGCTTGACTTCCCTATATCCTTGTCTGTCCAGGTTGGCAATAAGCATGCTGTGCTGTGCTTTTGCTTTTTGGAGTTGGGGATCAGGCCTAGTGTCTTTACATAGTTTAAACTCAATCAGGTGAACCTCTTACTGGTTTAAAATTAATTTCTTGTCTTTAGCAAGCTGTTGAAAGTTTGGGTTGCGCGAGAGGACCACACAGTGCTAGGTAAAAATAGGATGGCGTCAGGACGAGAAGAGGCTTTTAAAGCATGTGCTGTTAGTTTTGGTAGCAACCAAGAGGGCAGGGGTTTGTTGGCAGTGTTTCTCAGATCTAGGCCTTGCTCTGATTGTTTATCTGCGCTGCCTACGTCAGTGTAGGCAATTTGGTTGGCACCGCATGGCCCCTTTTGTAGGGCTTGGACAATCAGCACACTTGCCGTATTATGGCGTTTTAAAATCATGTTCCTCATTTTAGTGTGTTGGCAGCCTGAGAGTATGTGAAGCGCACTATCAGTGCAAGGGCAGATGGGGCAGTTTGCATTGGGAGAGAAGCCGTACCGGTAGGCGTGTTTTTGATTAAGAATTGTACCAGTGCGGTACCTCATAACATTACGCTTTTCGTAGAATTTGAGATACTATTGTTCCATAAAGCATTTGTGGCTTGTTTTTTTATCAAAGGTCTAAGGTCCTTCCAGTAGTTGTAATACCCTGTGTCTGTTTTGGCACTCCCCAGTCTGTGTAATTTGCACATTTCTGTTTTCAGCTTGGTCTTTAAATCAGAGAGTGCACGAAGCCTAGGTGTAGTTCCCCCTCTTCCGCTGGGATTCTCATCGGTGTCCTTAGCCGCAAGCCAGTTAAGGGGTGTGTATGCATTACCGTCTGGAGCCGGAGGCTGAAAGTGCATGTCATGACCTCCGTCATGTAAGGCAGAGTGTTTGGCAGTTGCATCTGCACATTCATTTTCGGCAATGCCACTATGGGCTTTCATTTCATAGAAGCAGATAGGTTCTGGTGAAGCCTTAATCATAGATACAGTTTGCTCTAGCAGATTTGAGTGTATATGGTCTCGTTGCATTTCAGGGAAGAGTAGCTGTTTTCTAATTTGGCTTAGGGAGCATGCACTGTCTGTTGCAATCTGGGTATAATTATTGGTAAGCGCTGCTACAATCCCTGTGAGCTCAGCTCTATTGATGGTGTTTGTCATTCCCACGCCTCCTGAGTCCACATAACATTCAGCTTTGGTTTTAGGGCAGTATACCCCTGCGCCTAAAAAATGTTTTGGCCTTGCCTATGCAGCTTCCGTCAGTGTATGCTCATAATCTCCAATTGGGGCACTTCAATTCAAACTGCTTATCGTCCCATGGTTGGAAATGGACGTTAGCGTTTTGGCCTCTTTCCTGGCCATTGACGTCCTCTATTTTTGATTTGAAGTACTGAGGGCAATCATGGTTGGTAATGTGGTCTGTGTCCTCTCTTGCGAGGTACTGATTTTTCCCAAACTGCTTCTGGGATACTCCTTTGCAGTGTTTGCAACCAATTTGGTGATGCTTCAGTTAAATGCTGTTTTGCTTCTTTGTTCCAGACAGCAATAATATCCATGCTTTAGGTGTGGTTGGAGAAATTAAGTTGTACACCCTTCCACGAGGTTGGCATTGTATATGTGAGTTTTGTCTTGGGGATGAAGCCAAGCGTGGTGCAGTATTTTGGGTTATCTCGCATCAATGCTCTGTAGGCATTGACGCTCTTGTTTTCCCAGTTGGGTAGAATTAAGAAGGTGGCGGTTGGTAGCTCGCTACACATTGCAGATCGTAGAAAGTGTTGCACGCACTTGAGCATATTTGTGCCATCATACACTGGGTGGCAGATTGAGAAACCTGTAAACTTGGTGGCAAATGCATTGTAATATTGTAATTGGCACCAAAGACAATGTCACGTGACGTTCACTCCAATATGAGGTGTTCCCAGGATCAAAGTCCAGAGCAGACGCCATTTTTACTTTTGAGACCATGGCGCGTTGTTGTAGTGCTGCACTGATGTGTCGGGTAGGATTCGGGAGTAGGGTTCTAGTGTTAGTTGGCTTGCCTTAGGGGTTTTGAGGCGTGCTTAGTGGTCTTGAAGCAGACCCGCAATTTCAGAGGCTAGGCGCAGGGGAATTCTTAAACCCTTCTCCCTTGAACAGGAGAAGACATATCTCTGTGTAGTCCGTTTTTCTGAGCTTCATGGAACCATTTTCTTAAAAGGTGGAAGCGCTCAGGAGTCATCATGCCTCCTATGCATTTGCCATCTGGATTATATATGCAGGCCGCTCTGGCTTCATACAGTTTTGGGAGGGAAGCCTTGTGTGTGGCGTTTATCATTGGCGATTTGTTTTGTGCAATATAATCTTTCAGGCGGAAAAGGTCCACCGTTCTGATCCAAACTTCATAGTGCCCCGTGGGAGTGATGTCCACATGTTGATTGGTTGGTTGCATATTGATGCAGGCCTTTGACCTTATTTCTTTGCCCTGTGTGGATTTCCATCTACTGTGATTTAATGATGTGCAAAAACCTTGCCTTTCCAAGTTGTCAAGTCCTTCATCGAGGGGGGGTGCAATTTGCTGAGCTTCATAAATTTGAATTGCGCAAAATTGCTTAAAGCTTGCCCATGAGTGCATTAGTTCTTTTGGCGCCCAGGTGGGGCTCCAGGTTACCTTGAGTAATCCGTGTTGTGATGCATGTGACCTAGCTTCTTTTTCGTCTAGGAAGAGGTCGTGACATGCAGGACAGCTCCAGTCAGACTGCATCTATGATACTTCTGTCTTCTTCCTTGTAGCATTGGAGCTGTTTTAGACATGATCAGTGGTAGGTGCGGTTGCATACGCCGCATTGGTACTGTATTGATAATCAGAAGACAAGAAATTGACAATCTGACAAAGCAAGGCTATGATGGTTGTACCCAGATGGCGTGTTAGTTATGCCCATTGAGGGAAGAGGCAGGCACTTGGATCTTAAACAGATTCCCACTAGAGACAGAGACATCCCCACGCACAAAGTGCACCAACTAGCTACTAAACTGCACTGCCATGCAATAAAAAGCCTGAACAATATTACAAATACAAGACACAAAATACACCTTAACAA
>Ga0307960_1000502_pt1 | contig 21707 bp, 18 predicted proteins | sample OrgLakmetagen542_FD_201832 | JGI IMG/M metagenome (GOLD analysis project Ga0307960, IMG submission 201832) | Saline water microbial communities from Organic Lake, Antarctica - #542 | ecosystem: Environmental > Aquatic > Non-marine Saline and Alkaline > Saline | place: Antarctica: Organic Lake... | reverse complement strand
TTAAGCCTGTTAGTGCAGCCATTGGAAGCAATTCAATAACTGGAGCACCAAACATAACAAAAGCCAATAAAGCCAGTGAAGCAATAATTCCTGAAAGTCGAGCGCGAGCACCATTGGATACATTGATTAAACTTTGTCCAATCATAGCGCAACCACCCATTCCACTAAAAAGCCCAGATAGTATGTTTGCAGCTCCTTGGGCAACCGCTTCTTTATTAGTGTTTCCTCGTGTTTCGGTAATTTCATCTACAATATTCAGGGTTAATAAACTTTCAATTAAACCTACACCTGCCATGATTCCAGCATAGGGTAAAATGATCATAAAAGCATCCCAACTGATTGGAATATCAGGAATATGAAAAGGAGGGAAACCACCACTTATAGATGAAATATCGCCTACTGTTTTGGTATCAATACCAAGGAAATAAGTAATTCCAAAAACTACTAAAATAGCCATTAAGGAGGCAGGGACAGCACGAGTAAGCTTTGGAAGCCCCCAAATAATTAGCATGGTGGTTAACACCAACGCGAGTAAAATATATAAGTTTGTGCCGGTAAGCCATTCTCCATTTATATCTTTAAACTGATCCAATTGAGACATGAATATGATGACTGCCAATCCGTTTACAAATCCAAAAATTACAGGATGTGGAACTAAGCGCATGAGTTTACCCAATTTTAAAGAACCAGCTATGACCTGTATTATCCCAGAAAGAACCACTGCAGCAAAGACATATTCAACACCGTGGTCTTTAGCCAAAGATACTATGACTACCGCTATCGCTCCCGTTGCTCCAGAAATCATACCCGGTCTACCGCCAAAAATTGAAGTAACAAAAGCCATTACAAATGCAGCATATAATCCAGTTAGCGGACTTAAACCTGCTATGAGCGCAAAAGCCATTGCTTCTGGCACTAAAGCCAAAGCAACAGTAAGACCTGATAATACTTCTATTTTATAATCTACTTTTTGTTTAAAGTCGAAAAGTTTGATGTATTTTTTCATTAAAATCAGCTAAAAAAATTCAGAATTTAAGTGTGCAAAAATAGACTTTAAAGGAGGAAATAAAATGTATTGCGATTTGTTTTTCGTTCGAAAAGAAACTAAAATGATATAGTTAATAAAGAAATAAAAGTATATTTGCTAAATTAATATAGTTATGCTAAATAGATATAGGTATGAAATACTGTCCCCAATGCCAATCTGAACACATCATAAAAAGTGGAGTTATAAACGATAGGCAGCGATACAAATGTAAAGCCTGTGGATATAATTTTACGGTCAATAAAATAGGCAAGCAAATCGATTTATATTATGTAACGAAGGCTCTTCAGCTATATTTAGAAGGTTTAACCTATCGTGAAATTGAGCGTATTATAGGAGTTTCTCATGTAAGTGTTATGAATTGGGTGCGAAAATATAACATTCATAAAGTTCAGAATACAGATTATCATCCTACTTATAAGATTTTAAATCAACATGAATTAGCAACTTATTTTTCTAAATCAGATAACACCAAAGGTGCTGGTATGATTGTTACTGAACTAGGAGATAAGTATATGGTAATAAAATGGGAGCGATTTAAAGATTAACGATATATAATTAACACATAAATATATTATATTTTATTTAACAAGATTCTAGATAGATATTTGATTTCAATAATTCAAACGTTTTCGTTTATAAGTCAAATATCATATGAAACAATTTTACTTACTAATTTTTGTCATGACAATTGTTTTTATAAACCAAAATTATGCCCAAGGTATCACAGAATATACCGGTGGCTATAAGATTAAAATGAATGAAGAGGGCACAAAGTACTTTAGAACTATAGCTTGGGGACAGTTTTGGGCACAGTATGATGATAATGCACCAAGCACAAATAGCAAACTTGATTTTAGTATAAGACGCGCCAGGTTGCTTACCTATGTTCAACTTAATAAAAAGTTTCTCATTCTTACTCATTTTGGTTTGAATAGTATGAATGCTGAAAATGCTTCACCAATAGGAAAAGGAGCTAGTTCGCAATTGTTCTTTCATGACTTTTGGGGAGAATGGCAATTGAATGATTTGCACTCAGCAGGAATCGGACTGCATTATTGGAATGGAATTTCCCGAGCAAATAACCAAAGTACATTAAACATGCTTACTTTAGACAACAATCGTCAATCCTGGTCTACGATCGGTCTTTCAGATCAGTTTGCAAGGCACATTGGATTGTATATGAAAGGGAAATTTGGAAAGCTTCAGTACCGTGTAGCAGTGAATGAAGCCAATACAAGTACTTTAGATAATCGTAATCCTATGGAAGATGGGGTTAGTGTTTATGGAGGAAGAAGAATATTGGGCTCTGCTGATGCAGGTAAAGTTTATCAAGCTTATTTTGACTTCAACTTTTTTGACCAAGAATCTAATTTTTTACCCTACAAAGTGGGTACGTATCTAGGAAGTAAAAAAATATTTAATGTGGGAGCAGGTTTTTTCTTACATCCAGATGGTGTTGTAGAAGCTAGTGGAGATGGCGCAATTGTGACCCTTTTTTCAGTAGATGCTTTTTATGATGCTCCTTTGGGAGGAAATAATGACGCCATTACTGCTTACGCGCAATACCAAAGTAACGATTATGGTGAAAACTATTTTTTTGGTCCTTACTCAACGGGTAACATGGTTTACACTCATGTGGGATACCTTTTGCCTGGTGATAAAACCAAAACTAGAATTCAACCTTATTTATCTTACAATAACAGAAGCATAGATGCCATAGATGATAGTGCAACTAGATTTGGCATAGGTGGTAACATTTTTCTAACAGGTCACCATTCAAAAATTACAATTGAATATTCAAATGAAAAAATCGGGGAAGCAGATGCCAGAGGTTTAGTAACTGTTCAAGCAATGATATTTCTATAATCCAACACAACTAAATAAATAAACAAATGAAAAAAACAGATGAAAATGCAAAAGCCTATTGGCGCGAAAATGTAAAATACTTAGTCATACTACTTAGTATTTGGTTCTTGGTTTCCTATGCAGCAGGAATCCTATTTAAAGATGTTTTAAATGAAATCCAACTCGGTGGATTCAAACTCGGATTTTGGTTTGCACAACAAGGTGCAATTTACACCTTCGTGATACTCATTTTTGTATACGTAAGACTGATGAACAAATTGGATAAAAAATACGGATACGACGAGTAATCCATAACCTAAAAAACTAAGAAAATGAGTGCACAAGTATTAACATATATTATTGTAGGAGCTACTTTTGCTCTGTATATCGGCATCGCCATTTGGAGCAGAGCTGGATCTACTAAAGACTTTTACGTAGCAGGAGGTGGCGTTGGCCCCATTGCAAATGGAATGGCAACAGCAGCCGACTGGATGTCTGCAGCTTCCTTTATATCCATGGCTGGAATTATAGCTTTTGCTGGTTATGATGGATCGGTTTATTTGATGGGTTGGACTGGTGGATATGTATTGCTAGCCTTAATGCTGGCTCCTTATTTACGGAAATTCGGAAAATTCACTGTACCAGATTTCATTGGAGATCGGTATTATTCTAAAACAGCTAGATCAGTTGCAGTATTTTGCGCCTTGATTATTTCCTTTACCTATGTAGCTGGACAAATGCGTGGAGTAGGCGTAGTATTCTCCCGCTTTTTAGAAGTTGAAATTAATACTGGAGTGTATATTGGTATGGTCATTGTTTTATTTTATGCCGTTTTAGGTGGAATGAAAGGAATTACTTATACCCAAGTTGCTCAATATTGTGTATTGATATTTGCTTTTATGGTTCCTGCTATATTCATTTCTATTGAAATGACCAACAACCCAATTCCTATGTTAGGAATGGGAGATACGCTAGCAAGTAATCCAGATGTTTATTTATTAGACCGATTGGATGGTTTAAGTGAAGAATTGGGCTTTAGCAAATATACAGATGGCTCTAAAGACATGCAGGATATCATCGCCATTACTTTAGCATTGATGGTCGGTACTGCAGGTTTACCACACGTAATTGTTCGCTTTTTTACAGTTAAAAAAGTAAAAGATGCGCGTAAATCAGCTGGATTTGCATTGTTATTTATTGCGATTTTATACATCACTGCACCAGCTGTTTCTGTTTTTGCAAAATTGAACTTGATGGAAACTGTGGATCAAGCTAATTATGAAGACATGCCAGAATGGTTTCACAATTGGGAAGAATTAAGTTTGATAGGATGGACAGACAAAAACAACGATGGCAAGATTCAGTATTTAGGACCAAACAAAGGTGGAGGAAAAGCTTTTGAAGGAAATAAAAATGCACCAGATTTTATGTTAGGTGAAGCCCGTGGAGAATTTGGTCAACGATTAACCAGCAATCCTTCAGATAATTTAAATGAATTGTATGTAGATAGAGACATTATGGTAATGGCAAATCCTGAAATTGCAAAGCTCCCAAATTGGGTAATTGCTCTTGTAGCGGCAGGTTGCTTAGCTGCTGCGTTATCTACTGCAGCAGGTTTGCTTTTGGTAATTTCTTCTTCAGTTTCGCATGATTTAATTAAGAAAATGATAAAACCAGACATCAGTGAAAAAGGCGAATTGATTGCTGCTCGTTTAGCTGCGACAGTTGCTGTGGTTATTGCTGGATATTTTGGGGTCAATCCACCAGGCTTTGTAGCTGCGGTTGTCGCTCTTGCATTTGGTTTGGCTGCAGCATCGTTTTTTCCAGCTATTATTTTAGGAATTTTTAATAAACGAATGAATAAACAAGGTGCAGTAGCTGGTATGATTGTAGGAATTGTGTTGATGTTATTCTACATGATGAAATTTAAATTCGATTTATTTGGTGGAGGTACTGCTGAAGATTGGTGGTTTGGAATTTCACCAGAAGGATTTGGCTCAGTTGCTATGGTAGTTAACTTTATAGTATCTATCACCGTAAGCAAATTTACACCTGAACCACCACAAGATGTGCAAGATATTGTAGAAAACATCCGTATCCCTAGCGGTGCAGGTGAGGCTACAGGACACTAGTATAAACTAAATGAATTCTGCTTTATTATAAAGCAGAATTCGTTATTTATAGATTTATCTATATCTTTAAGAATTCTGTTTCGTATGAAAAAAAGACACCAACAAAAACTAATTATCATTGCCTTTGGATTGATGATTTTATTCAATATTCCATTCATTTTGATATTTGACGGAAGCGAGTCTATTCTTGGTTTTCCTAGTTTATATTTTTTTATATTTTTTGTTTGGTTACTATCCATTATTTTTAGTTATCTAATAATTAAACGTTTCCATGAGTAATTGGTTTATACTTGGTATCATCCTGCTGTACTTGGGGTTTTTATTTCTCATTGCCTTTTTGGCTGAACGGAATAAGCAAAGCAAGTGGGTGAATTCTCCTTATGTATATGCTTTGTCTTTAGCAGTATACTGTTCTGCTTGGACCTATTATGGAAGTGTGGGGGTAGCTGCAAGATCTGGAGTTGAATTTTTGGCCATTTATTTAGGCCCCGTCATTGCTGCACCGCTCTGGATTATAGTATTGCGAAAAATCATACAATTATCAAAACTGTACAATGTTTCTAGTATAGCAGATTTTATTTCGCTTCGTTATGGAAATAACCGCTCAATTGGTGCTCTTGTCACTATCATTTGTGCCATCAGCATAATCCCTTATATTTCATTACAATTGAAAGCTATTTCTGAAACCTTTCAAATCATTACTTCAGCTGAAGCAAATCCCGTTGAAGGTTTTGTTTTTTCAGATACCACTTTTTATATAGCTATTACACTTGCCATTTTTGCCTCTTTTTTTGGAACCTTAAGTTTGGATGCTTCCAAGCGCAGAAAAGGAATCATGTTTTCAATAGCATTCGAATCTGTTTTGAAGCTTACCTTTTTTTTAATTGTCGGGATTTATGTAATATTTTTTGTGTTTGATGGCACTCAAGATGTTTACAACCAAGCCAATGAAAAAATCAACCTATCTTCATTAAGTAGCGTTGGAGGGATTTCTGGCGGATTGAATTGGTACTTCACCATCGTACTTTCATTTTTAGTCATTTTCCTTTTGCCAAGGCAATTTCAAGTAAGTGTAGTAGAATTTTCTGATCGCTCACAACTAAAAAAAGCCATTTGGGTTTTTCCTTTGTATTTATTTCTTTTCAATGTATTTGTTATTTTTATTGCTTGGGGAGGTATAGTTAAACTAGGTACCCAAGATTTTAATCCTGATTATTTTAGTTTATTAATTCCATTGGAAAACGGACATAACTGGTTAGCAGTTTTGGTCTTTCTTGGAGGATTTTCAGCAGTTATTTCAATGGTAGTCGTATCAACTTTAGCACTTTCAACCATGTTGAGCAATAACCTGATTATACCCTACGGATTTCTGAAAAAATTTACTAAAAATGAATCCGTTAAAAATGAAAAGTACATCAAAGTCATTCGTCGTGCAAGTATATTTAGTCTCATTTTATTAGCTTACATATTGTATTCTTTTTTTGACCAAAATGTTTCTTTATTTGCAATCGGATTGATTTCCTTTCTGATTATTGCGCAATTGGCACCTAGTTTCTTCTTAGGAATGTATTGGAATCGTGGTTCTTCTTTAGGAGCAAAAGTAGGAATGATTTCAGGTCTTTTGGTTTGCTTTTATACTTATGTATTGCCTTTTTTTGCTACGGTTGTTTATAATAATCCCAGTATTCAAATGAACGGTCCTTGGGGAATTGAGGCATTGCGACCTTATCAGTTGCTTGGTTTGGATGTATTGAATCCAACTACACATGCATTGTTTTGGAGTTTGCTCGTCAACTTTTTTATGTATGCTGCTTTTTCAGTTTCGTTCAAAGGTAACTACAGAGAGCGTAATTATGGCGAAATGTTTGTAAACAGCGAACAAGTTGTCGCAATGAAAGAAACTGCATTTGTTTGGAAAGGAGAAGCTTATGTAGCCGATATTCAGCAATTGTTAATCCGGTTTATCGGTTCAGCTAGGGCAGAAAAGGCTTTGCTTATTTTTAGAAGACGTTACCAAGTAAATCCTGAGGAAAAACTAGCTGATGCTCGCTTTATCAATTTTGCTGAACGTTTATTAACTGGAGCTGTTGGAAGTGCTTCAGCAAAAATATTAATTGGTAGTGTAGCAAAAGAAAAGCCTGTATCTTTAGTTGAAGTGCTTCAAATTTTAGAAGAAAATAGAAAAACCATCAGCTCCAATAAATCTCTAGAAGCACAATCTAGAAAGTTGGTGCTGTTAACAAATAAACTACAACAAGCAAATGAAGAATTGCAGCTGCAAGATCAATTGAAGGATGATTTTCTGGATACCGTAGCTCATGAGTTAAAGACTCCTGTTACATCTATTCAAGCCAGTGGCGAAGTCTTATCTGATGGAGAAGACATGCCTTTTGCATTACGAAAACAATTTATAGAAAATATCTTAAACGATACAGAGCGCCTTGCCATTTTGATTAATGACATCTTGGATTTAGAAAAATTGGCTTCAGGAAGAGCGCAACTTGATTTACAAAAACATGATCTGGTACAAACTGCTAAAAAAGCAATTCAAGGAGTGCAATATATTGCAGATAAACGTAAGATTTCACTTCAATTGGAAACTGTTTCAAGTTCCATTATGGCAGATTATGACCATCATAAAATGATGCAAGTTTTGACTAACTTGCTTTCCAATTCCTTAAAATTTGTAGAAGAAGAAGTTGGAGAAATTAAATTGAATCTGAATTCAAATAAAAAACAGGTAAGCTATCAAGTTATAGATAATGGAAAGGGGATTCCTAAAGAAGATTTACCCCATATTTTCAAAAAGTTTTACCAGTCTAAACATCAAAATTTGAAGAAACAGAAAGGCAGTGGATTCGGCTTAGCTATTTGTAAACAGATTGTTGAATTGCATGGTGGAAGTATTTCCGCTCAAGCGAATAGGACAAAGGGAGCTTGTATTCAAGTTGAATTCCCAAAAAATACAAATTCATGAAAAAGATTTTAATAGTAGATGATGAGCCCAATATTGTGATGGCACTAGAATATACACTCAAGAAAAATGATTTTCAAGTGTTTATTGCGCGTGATGGAGAAGAGGCTATACAAATGGCACAAGATAAATTTCCAGATGTTGTGGTGTTGGATATCATGATGCCTAAGGTAGACGGGTTCGAGGTACTGACCCAAATTAAACAAAATGAAAATTTAGCGCACACTAAAGTGATTTTTTTAAGTGCTAAAAACAAAGCAACAGATATACAAAAAGGGATGGATAGGGGAGCAGATGATTACCTTACAAAACCATTTTCGATGAAAAAAATATTGAAAACTATTGAAGAGCAGATAAGGAGTAGTAAGTTGAAAGTGGGAAGTGGGAAGTGGGAAGTTGAAAGTAAAAAGTTGAAAGTGGGAAGTTGAAAGTGGGAAGTAAAAAGTTGAAAGTGGGAAGTTTGAAGTATGAAATGGGAAGAAAGAACTAAGAGTTGCAATAGAGATTAGAGATGTGATAACAGAAAACAAAAAAAAATAGAAACCAGAAACCAGACAACAGAAAACTGAAAACAGACAACACACAACAGAAAACAGAAAACAGAATTTTAAATAGAAGCTAATAGCTATATATGAACGACTAAATATAAAAATATGAAATATCAAGAAGCCTATCAAAAAAGTTTAGCCAATCCAGAAAAATTTTGGTTAGAAGAAGCGAAACACATCAAGTGGTTCAAGCAACCAAAAAAAGCATTGTCACAAACTGAAGAAGGTATATACCATTGGTTTCCTGACGGTGAGACCAATTTAAGTTATTTGTGTATAGATCAGCATATTGAATCTGGTCATGGAGACGAAGTAGCAGTAATCTATGATTCGGCTGTTCGACAAAAGCAGATAAAATACACTTATAATGAATTACATGATAGAGTAGCTAAATTAGCTGGTGGTTTACGAGATATAGGGGTTGAAAAAGGAGATCGAGTTATCATCTACATGCCCATGATTTCACAGGCTTTGTTTAGCATGTTGGCTTGTACACGTATTGGAGCAATTCATTCGGTTGTCTTTGGTGGTTTTGCACCAGACGAATTAGCGATGCGTATTGATGATGCCAAACCCAAAGTAATTATTACCGCTACTTCAGGAATTGAATTAGATCGTTTGATTCCGTATAAGCCCATGGTAGATGAAGCCATTACGAAAGCTGAACACGAAGTGGACAAAGTAATAGTTTTCAATAGAAAATTAGGAGCAGAATTTGAAGAAAAAAGTTACGATATCGATTACGTAGAGCTTTTAGAAAAATCAAGTCCGGTGGAGCCTCTTGCTCTGAAATCTTCTGACCCATCCTATATTTTATACACCTCAGGAACTACAGGGAAACCAAAAGGAGTAGTACGTGATACAGGTGGTTATGCTGTTGGTTTAAAGTATTCCATGCAAAATATTTACGGAACCAAACCAGGCGATACGTTTTGGGCAGCCTCTGATGTAGGTTGGGTAGTAGGACATAGCTACATTGTTTACGGTCCACTAATACACAGAAATGCCACTGTTATATACGAAGGTAAACCCATTAAAACTCCAGATGCAGGTGCATTTTGGCGCGTAATTGAAGAGCATAAAGTAAATGTAATGTTTACAGCTCCTACCGCATTTAGAGCTATTAAAAAAGAAGATCCTAAAGGAGAATTTTTAAAGAAATATGATATTTCCTCATTAAAATATCAATTTCTAGCTGGTGAACGCTGTGATGAAACTACCTTAAAATGGGCACAAGAAAAATTGGGAATCCCAGTCATTGATCATTGGTGGCAAACTGAATCAGGCTGGTCCATTGCTGCCAATTATATGGGTATGGATGCACAACCTATAAAAGTAGGCTCGTCTGGAAAACCTGTACCCGGCTATCAATTGGAAATTTTATCAAATGATGGAGAAGTACTTCCGGCTAACAAAGAAGGATATTTGTGTTCTAAATTACCACTTCCTCCAGGTTTTATGCAAACCTTATGGCAAAACCATGAACGCTACAAAAATGGATATCTAAGCAAATTTCCAGGTTATTATTTTTCAGGAGATGGAGGTTATATAGATGAGGATGGTTATGTTTTCATTACTGGTAGAATTGATGATGTCATTAATGTTTCGGGTCATCGCCTGTCTACTGCTGCTCTAGAGGAAGTTGTCGCCATGCACCCTGCCGTTGCTGAATGTGCAGTTGTAGGAATGGGAGATGATTTAAAAGGTCAGGTACCATTGGCCATTGTGGTACCAAAAATTGGCGAAGAAGCCTATGAATCCTATAAGTTAGAAACAGAAATAGTTCAAATGGTTCGAGATTCCGTAGGTCCAATTGCTAGTCTAAAAACAGTGGTGATGGTGAAGCGCTTACCGAAAACCAGAAGCGGTAAAATTTTACGTAGAACACTTCGAAAAATAGTAGATGGTAAAACCTACAATATTCCTTCTACTATTGAAGAACCAATGGTAATTAGTGAAATTATTGAATCCTTTAATGAAGCTAAAGTAGGTGTATTTAAAAGTGATAAAAATGTTGTAAGCACATCCCTCAAGGCACTTAACAAAAGTTATTACAATATAGATTCTTTGGCGAAGTATATAGATGTATATCGAATTTCTCAAGATGATCCAGAGAACTTTTGGAATACCATAGCAGAACGGAATTTTGTTTGGAAGAAAAAGTGGGATAAAGTATTAAATTGGAATCAAGAAGATGCCAAATTCACTTGGTTTGAAGGAGCTAAGCTCAATATTACTGAAAATGCAATAGATCGGCATTTAAAAACCAGAGCCAATAAAACTGCTATCATTTGGGAACCGAATAATCCGGCTGAGGAAGCCCAAAAAATTAGCTATGCTGACTTAGCAAAGCGCGTTAATAAAATGGCAAATGTCTTAAAAAATAAAGGCATCAAAAAAGGTGATAGAGTTTGTATTTACTTACCCATGATTCCTGAATTGGCAGTAGCTACTTTGGCTTGTGCAAGAATTGGTGCGGTTCATTCGGTTGTGTTTGCTGGTTTTTCTGCAAATGCATTATCTTCCAGAATAAACGATTCAGATTGTAAAATGGTTATTACTTCAGATGGTTCTTATCGTGGAGCAAAATCAATTGACTTAAAAGGTATTGTAGATGAAGCCCTGGAATCTACTCCATCTATTGAAACTGTTTTGGTAGCCAAAAGGACTTTTTCTAAAGTAAATATGCAAGAAGGTAGAGATGTTTGGTTACATGAAGAATTGAAAACCGCAGCAGAAAATTGTGAAGCCGAAGTGATGGATGCGGAAGACATGTTATTCATATTATATACTTCTGGTTCAACAGGAACACCAAAAGGAATGGTACATACTACTGCTGGTTATATGGTATATACTGCATTTTCATTTAAAAATGTATTTCAGTATAAAGAAGAAGATGTGTACTGGTGTACGGCTGATATTGGGTGGATAACAGGTCATTCCTACATTGTATATGGTCCATTGCTTAACGGAGCAACTACTTTGATGTTTGAAGGCGTTCCTTCTTATCCAGATTTTGGACGGTTCTGGGATGTAGTAGAAAAGTATAAGGTAAATCAATTTTATACCGCTCCAACTGCAATCCGTGCGTTGGCAAAACAAGATATTGAATTTGTAAATAAATACGATTTATCTTCTTTAAAAGTCTTAGGAAGTGTGGGAGAGCCCATCAATGAAGAAGCTTGGAACTGGTACAATGAAAATATTGGAAAAAAGAAATGTCCGATAGTTGATACTTGGTGGCAAACTGAAACAGGAGGAATTATGATTTCTCCGATTCCCTTTGTAACTCCAACTAAACCCACTTATGCAACTTTGCCTTTGCCTGGTATTCAACCTGCGTTAATGGATGAAAAAGGTAGTGAAATACACGGTAATAGTAACGAAGGTAGATTATGTATAAAGTATCCTTGGCCAAGTATGGCAAGAACAGTTTATGGAAATCACAAACGATATAAGGAAACCTATTTTTCTGCTTTCAAAGGAATGTATTTTACGGGAGATGGAGCCCTGCGAGATGAAGTAGGCTACTACCGTATTACGGGTAGAGTAGACGATGTGATTATTGTTTCAGGGCATAATTTAGGAACTGCGCCAATAGAAGACGCCATCAATGAACATCCAGCTGTTGCTGAATCCGCTATCATTGGCTTTCCACATGACATTAAAGGAAATGCATTGGCTGGCTTTGTTATTTTGAAAAACGACGACCGTAATCAGGATAATTTGAGCAAAGAAATCAACGCTTTAATATCAAGTAAAATAGGGCCTATAGCTAAGTTAGACCGAATTCATTTTGTTTCTGGTTTGCCCAAAACCCGAAGCGGAAAAATCATGCGAAGAATTATGCGTAAAATTTCATCTGGTGAGGGTGACCAAATAGGTGATGTTTCTACTTTATTAGATCCAACTATAGTGGAAGAAATCAAGGAGAAAGTACAGCCTTTTATGAAGTAAAATTTTTTGTACTAATTTTAATTTTTTCAAAACCCATTAGGAAGCTAATGGGTTTTATTTATAAGGATATGTTTAACTTTCAATTACGACTAAATAATAGTTGCCCTTTGTTATTCAATTATAAAATTAAAAAAAAATAAGCATTTTAAATCTTATAATATAGTCATGTAAAATATCGATATACAAGCCTTCAATCTGGCAAGGATTTTAGGTAATTAGCTGGAAGCGGATGACATTTAAGTCATAATCAGTATTAGCAAATAATTACAAATCTTTTGCCCGTCTGCTGATGAAGTATAGTTTCCAATTCGCAAGCCTCGCCATTGAAGATAAATATTCTTAACAATTAGCTTTATTTACACATATTATATTCCTTTACAATTTCAAACAGTTGGTCAGACTTATAATCTCCATTGTCTATTTTTTTTATTAATGGTTCACAATCAGAAAAGTATTTCCCAGCAGTTTTTTTGAATGATTTAAAAACATTCGCAAAAAATCTATTGCTGGCATATTTCTCATTTTGTTTTTTTACATAATATAAGTTCTTGTCGTTCTGAATAATTGTAGTACTTTTTCCGTTGTCCAAATACATATTTTCAACTCCTTTTTTTAAGTAAAGAGAAACTTTTCCCTCAATTAAAACTTGGAATAATTTTAGTTTTTTCTCTGATGTTTTTATGTAAGCATATTTTACAATTTTTTCTTTATTATTTCTAATTACAAAATATTGGACTTGTTCTTTTTTATATTTTGATTTCTTTTTAGCTTTTTCAGTTGTTTTGAAAAAAATCTTATTATTCCCACCAATTCCTCTAAGCCCTATTAAATCTTTGGTAGTCGAAGAAATTTCAAATTTAACCACTCCATTTAAAGTATCTTTATTTTTCAAAACTAATGTTCCTGGGTACCATTTATTCGAAAATGTTCCATTTTTTCCAATTGAAATTTGTGAAAAACTAAAATTAGTTGTTAGTATTAAAAAAAATAATAATTTCAAATTGTTTTTCATTTTTGTGGGTTTTATCTATTTGACGGTGGTTAGTATAAGAATAATTGTGGTTTTACTTGCGATTATTTTTTCGTAGGAAAATCAGGCGTATTAAACTTGCAACGACATTTTGGTTAGGTGCAAAATTGAGCAATTATTTTATATAATGGTAGGTGATTTTAACCTTTTTTCATCCCAATTATTATCTCAGAACCTTTTTCTTTAATTGAAACAATCAATTTATTCTGTGTAACAGATATTAATTTTTGTTGAGTAATTCCATCTAAATCATAAGTTTTTATTATTCTATTTTTTTGTCGAATTCCCATTTTCCAATATGTTTTTGTCTATTTTCCATTCCTTCTTGTTTTCCGCTTTTATGAAAAATTACCCAATTCATTTTTTGTATTTCGGAAGGTAAATCTATTTTTTCCCACTCCTTTTTGATATATTCAATATGCCATTTTCCAGAAATTATTAAATCTTCCTCATTCTTTTCTTGAGACAAAATTGTTTGAAAAGAGGCAATAATCATCAATGTTAGAATTATATTTTTTTCATGTTATTTATTTTTAATTTAAAGTTGGTTTTTATGACATATAAAGCTTTCTGTATCTTTCAGTAGCAACGAAATAAGCTATTCCTTACTTTTAAGTCGTAAAATTAAAAAATAAAGATCAAACTTTTGGTTTGTCCCATTTTCCTTTCTGTAAATTAGAAATTTGAATTGAAAGATCCTGGATAATTTCAAATTAATTCTAAAAGGCTTAAGGAAATTACTAAATTTGTAAATTCTTATTTTGTTTATGAAAAAATACATCCTCTTTACTTTTATTATTTGTTTTTTAGGTTACACTCAAAGTTGGTCTCAAATTGGGTTTTGTCCAGGTAATACGGGCGTAGCTATCTTTGAAGAAGATTTTGGACAGGGAATCACCAACGGTCCACCACTTGATGCTTCTGTTACTACTTATCAATATGTTGGTCAAGGACCCGAAGATGGACAATACACTATTTCTTCTAATTTAATGCAATTGGGTAGCTTCCATAACATTCCAGATAACACAGGAAACCCAAACGGAAAAGCACTAATTGTAAACGCCTCTTTTAGTACAGGCTTGTTTTACCAAATTCCTGTGAATGGACTTTGTGAAAACAACTCTTATGAATTTTCTGCTTTCTTGGTTAACCTATATAATGTAAACATCCAAGTCTGCCCTGGAACTGGAATTCCAGTAAATGTAACTTTTCAAATTTGGGATGAAACCGACACTGCTTTACTAGCTCAGGGAGATACAGGCAATATTCCAGGAACTTCCAATCCTTTTTGGCAGCCGTATGGGGTAACTTTTGAAACTTTGCCTGGGCAAACTTCAGTAATTCTTAAAATGATAAACAATGGAGATGGCGGTTGCGGAAACGATTTAGCCATAGACGACATTGCCTTTAGGTCTTGTGGCGATTTAACTGAAATTTTTGACGGTGAAAGCGACGTTAGTTTAACCATTTGTGAAGATGAAACTTTAGAAAGTTTAAGCCTAACTGCTAACCCAGATTTTTCAGTTTACGATACCCATTTTTACCAATGGCAACAAAGTACAGATAATGTCAATTGGGATAATATTGATGGAGAAACTTCTGCAAGTATTGAATTAAACGAAATCGATTCAGCACAATTTTATAGGGTCTTAGTAGCCGAAGATTTAATCAATGTAAACAATACCTTATGCAATAGTATTTCCAATGTTTTTGAAGTGATACAGCAAGATTTTATACCAGCAGAAAGCTTGGGAGATGTTTCTATTTGTGAAGATGAAATAGGTATTTTAACGGTGTTAGAAAATTCAGATATAAGCGTAAATTGGTATGATGCTCCAACTGGTGGAAACTTACTACAAGAAGATAGTTTTACTTTTGAAACCCAGAACCTCGGTACCTATTATGCAGAGAGTACTAGTATTAACAACAGTTGTACAGATCCAGATAGAATTCCAGTTGTTTTATCTTTAAGTCCAGCACCCGAAAATGAACCTGAAAGTTTTTCAATTTGCGTTGGCGAGGACATTACTTTAGATGCAACTTTAGCAGATGTTACCTACTTGTGGTCTACGGGTGAAACAACTTCTGAAATTACTGTAAATGAAGCTGGTATTTATACGGTGGAAAGAACATTTATTGGTGGTTGCTCTTCTGTAAAAACATTTGAAATTGATGCTTTGGAATTGATACCAGCTGAAAGTTTAGGAGACGTAGAAATTTGTGAAGGCGAAGTAGTAACCTTAGCCGTTCAAGACAATCCTGAAATTAGTGTAGATTGGTTTGATGCCCCTACAGGTGGAAACTTACTACTTGCAAATAGTTTTACGTTTGAAACTCAAAATACCGCAACTTATTATGCACAAAGCACAAACCTAAGCAACAATTGCGTAGATCCTAACCGAACTCCTGTGGTGTTAAGTTTAGGCGAAACACCAGAAAATGAATCTGAAACGCTTTTTATTTGTCCAGAAGAAAGCATTACTATCGATGCAAGCCTTACAGATACCACTTATCTTTGGTCAACAGGAGAAACTACCGCACAAATTGATATAGATACTGCTGGAATTTACAGTGTAGAGCGCAGCATCATAGACGGCTGCACTTCCATAAAAGAGTATGAAGTTATTTTACAAGAAACAATTCCAGCTATTAGTTTAGGAGATGTAGAAATTTGCGAAGGGGAAGACCCCACTTTATCTGTTGAAAATAATCCTGACATACGTGTAGATTGGTATGATGCACCTACAAACGGGAATTTACTTTTAAGCGATAGTTTTACTTTTTTACCCGAAACTGAGGGAACTTATTATGCACAAAGTGAAACCATTACAGCTAATTGTGAAGCAGAAAACAGAACTCCCATAAACCTAATTATCAATCCAACTCCTGAAAATGAAACCGAAGTGTTTGAAATTTGTGAAGGTGATGTTGTTATTTTAGATGCAAGCTTTTCAGAAGTAACTTACCTTTGGTCTACTGGAGAAACTACAGCAGAAATTGAAGTTGAAGATGCTGGGAGTTATACTGTTGAGCGAACCACCACGGAAGGCTGTTCTTCTACAAAAGTATTTGAAGTTTCTATTATTGAAGCCGCAGTAGTGCAAAACATTAGAAGCTTAAATACAAGTATAATCATTGAATTGGCAACCAATGGAGATTTCTTATTTTCCTTAGATGGAGACACTTACCAAGATTCACCTATTTTTGAAAACGTACCCGGAGGTAGATACAGCATAAGAATAGACGATAATTGTAACATACAAGTCATTGAATTTATACATTTGGTTATCCCTCAATTCTTCACACCAAACGAAGATGGATTCAATGATGTTTTTAGAATTCCAGCCGATTTGTTTTTCGATGAATTCAGTATCACTATCTTTGATAGATATGGGAAGCTTATTTTAGCAGCGGAAGAAGCTCCTTTTATTTGGGATGGAACCTATAACGGCAAAGCTTTGCCATCTCAAGATTTTTGGTATAAACTGAATGTAAATGGAACTATCTATACTGGGCATGTTACCCTTAAACGTTGATTTTATCAAACCAATTCGCTGGGTTAGACTAATCGATTTCAGTATAAATATTGTGTAATTACTCAATAAAACACTCCACTTGGGTAGCGAATACATTGGCATTATAACTATAGATTTATTTGTGGAATTGTTTTTTCAAATTTTCAAAAAATCAATTAGCTTAGGCTTTGCTTTGTTGGTCAAGCTCGAACAGATAACCTACAATAATGAAATAGAATCTTACGGATTAGCTATATAAACTTAAAAATTCATTATCCTAAAATAAATAAATTATGAAACAAATAAAAATTTTAGCGTTGTCTTTTATATTTGCAGGAATTTTGTCTTGTAGCAATGATGATGAGGTTAATTGTTCAGACTCAACTATAGAAACTACTAGCCTCGAAAACGAATATGCTTGCATTAACACACCATATCAAATGGACATCGAACTTTCTGAAGATTATATGATAATTGGAAATCAAACTGAATTTTTAGATTTGGTAACTGGAAGTTGTCTGCCGGACATTGATTTTTCTACTTATGATTTAGTAATTGGCAAAAAAGGACTCTCAAATGGTATCGATTCAATCAATTATGTATTGATTGAAAATTGTGAAAATGAAAGTCAAATTCTAACAGTTACTTTCAATAAAAATGCAACGACAGAAGCTCCAAACTTAACTTATCATGCTTTAATCCCTAAACTTGGTAATGAACAGGAATTTAGTATTGTAATAGAGGAGAATTAAAAACCTGCTAAAATATAGCATCATGACTATCGAGATTTATGCTGAAATAAACGATTTTTTCATAAATGCAATAGCTTTATCAAAAAAAGAGTTTTCTAAGTTTTCGTTGAATTACAGTTTAAATAAAAGCGATACTCCTCCATATCTTTCAGAACAGGACGTTCAGAATAAAGGGGTTGTGGAGTGTCGTATGTTTGTAAATAGTTTTGTGTTTTTAAGCTTACCAGAAGTCGTTGATGCTTTGGTTTTAATTCATGAGGTTGAACCATTCAAAATTAAAAAACAGATAATTTAAAAGGCATCTATGTTTACAAGGAAAAACTTGTGATTTACTTTTTAACTTTTATAAAATTTAAATTTTGTTAGAGAAAAAAAGTAAAATAAGTAGGACTAATGAAAGTGTATCATTTTTAGTTTTTCACATAAAAAATTGTCCAATCTGTGAAAAAAGATTCCTTGGTGTGATTTAAAGTGTTAAATTGACATACGCAAACGTTTTCGTATTGATAACTTTTCAGCATATAGCTATTCAAAAAGTGATTTTATCAATAGTTTTATTCAAATTATAAAACAATATATCATGAAAAAATTATTACTTATTCTTTTTTGTTCATTTCTTAGCTTCTCACAGGCTCAAGATCTTGGAATTGTTGGTCCAGCAGCAAATGGATGGCCAACTGATGACAACGTTACCGATATTATGTTGACCAATAATGGTGACGGTACACACAGTATTTCTGAACTTACATTAAACACTGGTCCAGCTAAATTTAGGCAAGATCAAAACTGGACTGTAAGTTATGGAGGCGATACTTTTCCATCAGGACCTATTACTGGCGGAGATATTCCTGTACAATCTGGTGTGTATGATATTGTAGTAGATTTAAACACCAATACTTACACATTTACAAATGTCGGCACATTTGAAGTGATTACTTTATCTGGAAGTGCCTTAGATGAACCAATCGTTTTATCTACTGCAAATGGAGATCTTTATGAAGCAACGGTATCTCAATTTAATGAAGGGAGTTTATTATTTACTAGCTCTAATGGAGACGTATATGGTGTAAATCCAGACACTCCAGAAGGACTCTTAGTTTTGGATGGAGACCCTATTGAAATAATGGCTGGATTTTATGAAGTTGAACTTTTCTTAGATAATGTAAATTATTTTTTTAATGTTCCAGACATTGGTATGGTTGGCCCTGGGGCTTCAGATTGGCCAGGAGACGATAACCAAACACCAGATGTTTTACTGACAACTACAGACAACGGATTTGTGTATACATTAGAATCTCAAGAATTATTTGAAGGAGAAATTAAATTCAGACAAAATTTAAATTGGGATAACAACTGGGGAGGTTCAGCATTTCCTGCTGGTGACTTAGGCTTCAATTCACCAGATAATATTCTAGTAACGCAAGCAGGCTTTTATGAAGTTACTTTTGATAGAGAAAACTTAACTTATATGTTTGTAAGTTTATCTACTAGCGATGTGGAATTTAATTCACTAAAAGTATATCCAAACCCATCTAAAGGTAATTGGAATATTCTTGCTGGTAATGCAGAAATTAACCAAGTTTCAGTGTACTCTATTTCAGGAAAATTAATTCAAGAAATGAATGTAAGTCAGCAAGGTGAAATTGAAATCAAGGCTGCTAATTTAGATTCAGGAATGTATATGATTAAACTTTCTACTCTTTCTGGAAATACAAAAACACTTAAATTGATAAAACAATAAATTCTCATTTCAATTAATAAATCTGAAACTAGGTTTTACAATTGAAGATTTTTATAAGAGCTGGTGCTTAAATGTGCTAGCTCTTTTTTTGTAAGTAAATTTAAAATCCAATTATTCTAAAGTATTGATTCATAAAAGTTAAAGAATTTTTTTTGAATGTGGTCTGCAGAAAAGCTTGAATGCAAGTGATAAATTCAAGATGTGGATGTGGTTGTTGCCTAATTTATTAGCGAATTTATCCTGTGAAATGCGAAACATATTACCTTAATTTAAATGTATTTTTCAGATTGCAGAAGATGAAAAAGCTGAAATTCTAAAATTTGATGCTGCGCAGCTAAATTTCAATTTCATATATTTGGGCATGGAAAATTTGGAAGAAAAACTCATGTCGCAAAAAAAGCCAAGCTTCCCAGTAAGCGATTTGCTTCACAAATATTTACAACAATACAACAGAAACACAAAAATCCCTGTTTTTTATGACGATTTACTTCGGTTTTCAGGTTCAATAGTAGTGTATGACCGCAATGATGAAGATACCTTGTGGGTGCGATGTTATTATCCAGATTATGAAAGAGATGAAATAGACAATTCCTTAAAAAAGGTATACTTACTATTGCATTCTGATGGAAAAGCAGACCGATTAGATTTTTTGAATATCGATGCAATTGACTATTGTACTTTTGGAAACTCAAAGCCATTTCGAATAAAAATCCGAAATGTATTAAACGATAATTTTACTCATTTTTATGTCAAGAAAGCAGACGCGTCAAGAATATACGGCTTGGATTTTGAGCATATTTTGTCACCGCATCGCATTAATTTTTTGGTATATAAAGACACTTTGATTGAAGAACACATTGCTGGAATTCCAGGCGATGTCTTTATAAAAGAACAATTGGATAAATGTGATAGTTTAGCTAAAAATCAGATTGCAAAAGAGTTTGTAAAATTTAATGAACGCTGTACAATCCGGCTTTTAGGAGATATGAGGTCTTATAATTATGTGGTCATTCCTATCCATGATTTTGATCACGTAAACTATAAAATTCGGGCGATAGATTTTGATCAACAAAATTATGAGGGAAGCTTAAAAGTATACCGGCCTCAATTTTTTAAAGAAAACTATAAAATGGTCATGTTAGTAGCAGATCGGCTAGAAGAATCTTCTATAGAGCAATACCGAAATGAGGAACGTTCTCATGTTGCAAAACGCTTAATAACATCTGAGCGCAGGTTTAGAACCTTGATAAGATGTATGATTAAGGATAAGGTTTCCAATGAAAAAAACGTGAAACAATTGCGTAATGAATTGGTAAATTTCACCAAAGATGTAAAGTTTAAACGAGCAAAAACAATGGGGAACATCCTAAAAACAGCATTGGATTTTGTAAAAAGAAACTACCTAAAATAAGTAAACCTGATTCATGAAAAAGAAAAATTATAGCAATAAACAATTGAAGAAACGCTATTGGTGGTTTGGTGGTTTAGGTTCTGCATTGCTGGGTTTTGGTCTTTCTGCTTTGGTAGAAAGTGGTTTTTTAAAACATAGCCAAGCTGATTATTGGCAATGGATAACAGCAGGAACTTTATCTCTAATTGTTATTATGACAGGAGTAAATTTTCTATTTGAATCATTTGCAAGTAAAGAACAACTAAAAAGAAAAAAATGAAAAAAGAAGACATTACCATAGAACTAAAACAAATTATAGAACCTTATGTACAAAACCAAGTTGCATTTGAAAATATGACTGCCGAAACAAGTTTTATTTCTGATTTAGAAATCAATTCCGCTCATTTAGTTGATATCATTTTAGATGTAGAAGATAAGTTTGATATTCGGATAGAAAATGAAGAAATGGAGCAAATGACTACTGTTGGTGCTTCTATTGAAATCATTCAGAATAAAGTATCATAATGCTAGGCAACGATGTAGTAGACCTTAAACTTGCAAAACAACAAATTCGTTGGAACACAAAAGCTTTTCAGCAGAAAGTACTGCATCCAAAAGAAATGAATCAATACAACTCATCACCTCTAAGTTATAATGATTTTTGGAAGATATGGAGCATCAAAGAAACCGCTTATAAAGCACATCAGAGAAATAAAAATCATAGACCAAAATTTAATCCTTTCGATTTTTTAGTAGAAATAAATTCATCAACTAG
>Ga0307960_1000499_pt1 | contig 21743 bp, 22 predicted proteins | sample OrgLakmetagen542_FD_201832 | JGI IMG/M metagenome (GOLD analysis project Ga0307960, IMG submission 201832) | Saline water microbial communities from Organic Lake, Antarctica - #542 | ecosystem: Environmental > Aquatic > Non-marine Saline and Alkaline > Saline | place: Antarctica: Organic Lake... | reverse complement strand
CTGCCCAGAATTGGAATTGGCTGAGAACAATGAATTGAACCAGATTTCAAAGACTTACATATGTTAACCAGAACAGGGTGGTGCGCCCTTGCTGAAAAATATCTTTTTGGGGGGTGCGTGGTTGTGCGGGGTCGCCAAAAATATTTAATTTTGGGGTGCGTTATGTGCGGGGTTGGCCATAATTAAATATCTTTTTGGGGGGTGCAGATTGAATCCAGGGTTGTACGGTATACGCGTATTGCGTATTAATAGCGTATTATACCGCATGGGACGTCTCAGAAGTCCGTATGACCCATCCCTGGTGCATGCGTATGCACACGCGTATGCATGCGTGTGCACACGCGTACATGAGCATGTGGAGGAAGGCACCCGATTACATTGTTGCTCCTCCCCAGAGAAACCCCCTGCTGCTGAGCCTGTTTTTTGCTCTGCCTTTGCTGCCCTGTCCTCTCCAACGCATCTGACTTGCTGTCCGGTTACTGGGCTTGAAGAAGTCGCCCACAACAAGATGTCTGTGTGGGAGGTTCCCGTTCATGCTCACAAAAATCAATTAAATTTGCCCATTGCGAGCTTTGCGGCCATTGCATTTCAGATTTTTTTTGCTCGCGACACACCGCGAGGGGGTCAAAAACGTTTGCGGTACGCGGTGATTTAACTACTGTACCGGTTTACATGTTATGGCCATCTCTATGCATAATGCTACGGCTGCAAGGAGCACTAAAGCAAACAAATTTGTAATGCCTCAATTTTCCATCCCTTCGTGCATTTCCACATACCGTACTGCGCTTGGTTGTTTTGCGAGTAATTAAGTAATTTTGAGGCCCCTCGCAATAAGTCAAGCTGAAACTAAATAATGTTTTTTCAGACCTCGCAATACTTAAGACTTTTTTATGCGGTAGTTTCTGGGTCTCCCCAATGGAACCCCATCGCCCTAAGGGGCAAGCATCACTATATGACCTAGGTTGCACCAAACGCAAGCCACAGAGGACGATGGTCCCGCTCGGGAGCTCATCATCCGCCTGATGTGCAACAGGCAGTAGTAGCCAGGGATGCATCCCGCCCTGCCCCAGTTAAGAGGCCTGTGGGGAGGTCCAAGGCGCTTGCACCATTGCGAGTGCAAGCCCCTCCAGGAGAGAGGCATGTGTGGGCACAGCTGCAACTCAGGTGGAGTGGGGGGGAGCATCAGGTGCGCTTGCATCTGCACTTCACAGCAAAAGCAGCAGCAGCAGCAGCAGCAGCAGCAGAAGCCCAGAAGCTGAAGAAGCAGGCAGTGTGGGTCCCCAAATTCGCAAAGTTCGCAAATTTTCTTAATTTTTCAGGGGCCTCGCAAAAGCTTAATGCTCGCAAATTAATTATTCTAATTATTTTGGCACCTCGCAAAAAGTAGGCCTCGCAATACTAAAAGCGCAGTACGGTACCGCTTATTGCCATCTGCAACCATGCCATCTTCTTTACAGCTTAAGTTGCCGGGTACCATTCTTTGCTTCAAAGGCACATAAAGGCATTTGAAACACAGCCCGCTTCAGGGGCAGTTGCAGCACCCACCTTGTCATCACCTCCGGTGTACAGCAACCGATCTGGGCCCAGAACAATTGCGTGAACCTTCGTGCCCTCGTGTGCAGCTTGCACCTGTGATCCATCACATGCACTGGTGTCATTCCAAGGAGTGCGTTGCTGTCCTGTGCTGATTACAATTTATCATGCAACTCAGTGAGTGTGAGTGCGGTAACCCCAGGCGAGAGCCTTTGCAAAATCAAGCAGGAAGGTAAATAATTTCCGTGCATGGTGATGCATGGTGTGTACATCAACAGCGGTTTTCTTGTCTTTGGAGAAACGGGGCTGAAGCACATATGGCACGGCAGCACGTCTTAGAGGAAAACAGTCCTTTGCTAGCCTCTACTGTAAGAAACGGGCCAAAATTCAGGTTCACACACGAACATATTCGCACACGCATTTCAAGACACACACACTCGTGTGAGTCGCACGATATCAAATATCAACAATACATAGCCACCCTCACCTCGGCAACGCATACCAGGTCCTGAGTCCTCCACACCCTGATGCTTCCATCCAAGCTGACAGAATAGAGGTGAGGGCCCTCCAAGGCCAGGCCTGTAATTCGACTGCTGTGAGCCGAAGGCGCCTCTTTACCCTTTTTAAGTGCACCATGGTTTCGTACACAATTTTGAAACTGCTCGGCTTTATTCCGGAGTAAAGAACTCGCTGTGTATGCTAGCAAAAAACATGAAACTGAATAGGTCCTGGGTTATCAAGGCTGGAATTAGTAAGCGAGAAAGGAGGACGCCTCTATTTTTTCAGGAGCGTATGATTCCATTAGGCACACGTAGGATCCTATTGCTGTGTTCATTCTGAGCGTTTCTACATTAACGCGTCCTGCAACTATGCAGCTTGCATCGTGCTTAGAGATTTAAAGTTTTGAAGAGCATGGTTGGGGAGCAAAACAATAAGCGTCCCCTCTAATACAAGCGCATATGCCACACGTGACTTTAATCAAGTAAGAGGCTGCAACACCTTGATGGAAAAAACAGTACGTACCAGCGTAAGTGCCCCCGTCTTGGAATTCAAAGACCAGCAGCGAAGGCAGCCGTCAGCGCATCCAGCAAACACTTTGTTGTGTCCAGCAACTATGGTCAGGATGTCACCTGGATCAGCACACTATCTTGTGAGTGTCGTGAAGAGAATATATAATAGACTTGCACGCGCAAACATGCATGCAAGTACACACACGCACAGACATGCGTGCACACACACACGCACACACACGCGCGCACACACACACATACACACACACGCACACACATACACACACATATACACCATGAGTGAATGCAGCTCTCAGACACACACACACACATACACACACACACACATACACCATGAGTGAATGGAGCTCTCAGAAACGGTTCAGGATGGTGCACCTAAAAGCAGGGATGTTTCATATGGCGTGTTTGTATATTACACCGCATCGTATTTAACGCGTAATATACTGTATTGAACAAATCCGGTCGAATGTAATTGCAATTATTAACCAGTTTTTGGCTAATTTTGGCCTTTCAGGCAATCTTCCACAGATGGCCTTCTAGCGAGCTTACAGCGCCATTATATGAGTAACCTAAGATAATTGGAAAATAACTGGAAACGTTTTGGGTACTTTTGGGGGCGAGTCAGATCCATTTTGGGTCACAAATCGGCACTCCCACGATAGCTTACAAACACGATTGTACTATACGCGTATTTTACCGTATTAAACGTCTCAAATGTCCATATGAAACATCCCTGCCAGAAAGAAACTCAAGCTGCAAACATTTTAGTTAAGCAACAACAAAAACAAAGGCATGCTGCCGGAGGACAGAGGAACGAACGGCCACCCCTATGGTGCATGCCTCGCCTACCTTTAAACGCTTGCTCTATGTTGCTGACTTCCTTGGGCAAGGGGAAGGATGTGTCGTGCTGGCGGAGGCAATTGCAGCCACAACTGAGAGCGGAGAGGAGTACAAAGTGATAAGGTTGATTGCGTAAAATTATGCTTGCTTTCAGGTCCTATAGGCTCAAAGAAGGATTGGTAGCAAAAGTGCCGTAGCGCTGAAAGATGAAAGAGGCAGAGCAGATTGGTTTAATGAACTTTGTGGTCCAGAGCAACGGACACAAAGGTATGGATCTTAGAACATGGACTACCCTTTGGATCAACAAGGGAGTGAGAGAGATCATCGCATGACGGTCAAAAGCAGCTACTATTACAAGTTCGGCTTGTTGGCATGTCAGTTGAGCTGTGAGCGGGCCAGGCGCCTTGTGCTAAGTGTTGCTCTATACCGGTGACAGTTATGTGTTTATGTGTGTGTGTATGTGTGTGCGTCTGTGTGTGTATGTGTTTTAAAGCCAGGCGTGACTATTGGAAATGAGGGAACAAGACTGCCACGAGTTGGATGAAAGTGCACTCAGTAAAACAGTTGTTACAGTGCAATAGGCATAAAAGTTCACAGGATTTGTAAAGCTGACAAAGCAAAAAGGAGCCACACCTGATCAGCCATTTGCCCATGATGGCCAGCGAGCGTACCCAGCCACTGTATTCCGTGGCTACCTGCAGCAAAATTCAGAAGGGTCAATTTATGTGGTGGCACTATTTGCCCATGATGGCCAGCAGGCGTACTCAGCCGCTGTACTGCATGGCCACCTGCAGCAGGGATGTGGTGAAGTAAACCAAGAAGGGGGCTTGAATGACAAACACACACTGAGCCAAACTGCACGGCAGCTGGTGACCAGCTGACAGGCACACGCAAGCATTTCAATCTGCAATAGCAGCGTTAAGCATTACAGGGTGTCACAGCGCACTAAAACTGTTGGCAAGGACTGCTGCAACAGGTATTGCCCTGGTGACAAAAGCGTGACTGCGAAATGGCAAACAAACAACATTTGTCGGGAGAGAGGAGTGTGTGGACAGGCACAGATGCACATGTTCCTTTTCCTACTTTCAGGCTGAGCCTCTTATAAAACATGCACTCAAGTTTGAAAGTTGGCGTTCATTTACACACACACACACACACACAAATATACACGCACACACGCGCGAACACACACACAGACACACACACATAAACCACCCTCACCATTTGGAAGTTGGCTGGGCAAGGGTCGTCTAGCTGGCACGGCCGCACCTCCCACGCAAATAGCTCTCTGGCTGCATTGCCACAGAACAGGATTTTGGCGTTGGGCGAGAACACACTGCCGTTGGGCTGGGGTTGGGCTTGGGCCACGATGGAAAACACGGGGGCACGTGGGGCCTTTAGTCGCACCACCTGCGTATAGGAGGTTGTTTGGTCGTGCTAACAACGTTGGGAAAGGGGTTTTGTGATGAGGGGGCCAAGAAACGAAACACCTGGGCCAAGGAGGTTGCGTTGGAGGGGTGCCAACAAGGAAGTGAGGTGAAGGGGGAGCATTTGCAGCCATGAAATACATCAATCAATGGTGCAGGGATTGGTTGTATGATACGGATACGTCTGCTAGTTGGTAGTTCAAAGGGAGCACGTGGTGCCCTGAAGCGCAACTCCTGCAAGGGAGGGTTGTGTTGCACTAGTATGGGAGCAAGGCAAACTACAAGGAAACAGAGTGCACGAGGTGCATGATAGGGCAGTGTTAAGTCCTTGAGGCACACCACCTGAGGTTGCAGGGAAGAACACGTATTTAAAATGATGCAACCTTCCCCAGTGATCAGCGCTCTTGTAAAGGAGGTGGAGTCTTAGAGTGCTCAGTACTGAGGCGACTCCTTTTCTCACTTAACGTGGGATGTAAATTTCACTGCCTGCGTAGTTATTCCCTTTCTTTTTATGCAACAGAGTGAAACAGCAACTGAAAGTATAATGGAGAACATAGAGGCACATCGGTGCATTTTTTTAATTACGGTGATTAAGGCTTTGCATATATAAGAGTGCAGTTTACGCCGGCGAAAAAGCCTTGCGTTTCTTATTTGTTTTTGCTTTCGTGGCATGGCATGGTGCGATAGGTCCGCTACAAATCTACGTTGATCATAAATATTGTTGCCAATTTATCCTGCCTATTTCTCTTGTAAATGGTAAAAAGTAAGGCTGTACACTGCTATGAGTCAGGGTACATTAAGGAGGCTGTCCGAAGTAGTGCTTACACCATGATGTTTAAACTGCACAGCTATCGGGCACCGTCAGCTTCTCGTCTGGGCGACTCGCCCGAAGCTTGGCTTAGCGAAAATTCAACCGCATTACAATTAGTTTCAAAGCCAGTCAATCTGCCTCCTTTCCCTCATCAGGTGGGACGCGCAGCCTGCACTGTTTCCCTTATTCTTAGGGTTGGCCAGATTCGTATACAGTGTTGTGCACATACGGCGTCATTCAAAAATGGCACCGTAAATAACGGTGGCTTAAATGACGTTACCGTCACTAAACTCTGACAATTGACGGCGTAATTTACTATTTTCACCGTCAATTTGACATAAATTATGCCGTCAGCGTCATTTACCATTGACGCCGTCAAGCGTCAGGTGCACAACACTGTTCGTATATGTACACCGAATATGACCGTATGTATGGTAATTTCCCTGAACAATACCGTATATATATCGTATATACATTTGTATGTATGGTTTTGGCCAACCCTTCATATTCTCCTTTCTCTAACCTTGTGGTGCTCAAATTGCTCAGCTGCCAGGGGACCTTGTGGTGTTTGAATTGCTCAGCAGTCAGGGGTCCTTCAGCCACTTACCTGAACTTCCAGCTTTGGATTGCCAAAAGCATCAAGGATCGGCAAGGGGGGAGGTGAGTCTGGGGTAAGGATTATTCCAGGGGGCAAGGGCTGCTTGCAGGTCTGTTTTGCACAGCACACAAGTGAAAAGCAATGAGGGCTGCTTGCAGGTCTGCTTTGCACAGCAAATGAGTAAGGAAGCAATGAGGGCAGAAGTGGCATGCTGTTCATGCGCAATTGAGTTAAGAAAAATGGAAAAGCAATCAACCTAGCACTAAGGCAAGCAAAATAAGTAGCGTGTAAAATCAGGGCTGTTGTGCAGTGTGTTATTGGATTTGTGAGGGTAAGAGTGGAGGTCTGCTGTGTGGTGCACACACAAAGTATGAATGAGGTAGGTGTGTAGGTCTGCCACACAGCGTGGCCTGAATTCAGGGTTTCAAGGCTGAAAGTTTCTGTTAGCATAATAGAAAAATCTAAAACAGGACAATACTAGCATATACGTGTGTCTTGTATGTATCACTTTTGCTTAATCGTGTGCACTAACATTGAATTGCAAACGGAATACAGTGAAAGAAAAGCATCTTGGACTCAGTCTGTGTGCAAGAGGGAGCAGGACAAGGTGAGGACCACATGCGCAGGTCAACAAAGCAGGAAAATTTGTGGCAAGCAATAATGTCGCTCACCGTGAGCCTCCATGTACACAGGGTCTTGTCAAGGCTGCTCGACACGATCAGTTTGTCTGCAGACAGTCAGAGACAAATAGCAAAAAGTGCATGAATAGCGTATGGGAATCCAGGCGTGAAAACGTGCAGTCATATTGGGATATAGAGCCAACGCTATGAGTAGGTTATGCAATGGACTTGTGGTGGGTCCGTTTTTAGGAGTATCAGATGCAAGAAATATGTATGCTGGTCTTGGCGTTCTTGATAAGAGACTTAATTTCTTAATATCTAATATGCTTTCTGTTTGGCAGTTCTCCTTGCTTTGCCAAGGTGTTGACACGTTTCAATATTTGCCCTTGGGGACTGCAGACATTTGGCATACAACCATTCACGCCTCTGTACCGGTGTTGCGTGCGTGTTGCGCATAATTGTGGACAGCGGACATTGCCATGCATGCTCACCAATTGCCAAGATCCCAGAGCTACGCTCAGCACGAAACACAAAGCACACCTGAACCTTGATCACTTAATATGCACAACGCGGAGATGCTGGTCCCATGGGCTTGCACAAGCTTAGACAGGAGCTTGGGATAAGACTTGTCCGCCACAGCAGCCTGCTGCCCCGCGTCAGCTACTGCTGCTGGTCGAGGGCTTCCACGATTTTGCTGCCGCTTAATTCTCTGCCATTGTACAACCTGGCTTACGACTTTCTTTGTCTTGCCTTCTGTGAGTGTGATTCGTGTATGTGTGTGTGTGTGTTTGTGTATGTGTGTGTTTGTGTGTGTATTTGTGTGTGTGTGTGTGTGTATGTGTGTGTTTGTGTGTGTATTTGTGTGTGTGTGTGTGTGTGTGTGTGTGCGTGTTTGTATCTGCGTGTGTGCGTGTGTGCACGTGTGTGTTTGCGTGTGTGCGTGTGTGTGTGTGTGTGTGTGTGTGTGTGTGTGTGTGTGTGTGTGTGTGTGTGTGTGTGCATGCTCATTGTGGGCATACATGCGTGCAGACTTAAATGTTTGTGCCAGTACCTGTCCAGAGTGAACTTGCAGCGTGGAGACCCCCACCAGTCCATCCTCACACGGTGGCAGTGCCGTGCGGCTGTCACAAGCACGTATATAAAGTATGGCTTATTAAGTTTTCAAACCCACTCATTTTGGAGGCCCATGAGGAGCTAGCCAAATGGAATAGAAACCTAATAAATTATAATTTAAACTATGTCTTATTAGGATCCCCTTGCACAAGTTTATTGTCAGATGTTTTCCTCTTTTGAGTGCCCTCCTAGGTTCCGGAAGCCAGGCAGCCCAGCAGGCTCCCATCCACCAGGCCCCTGGTTTGTTTGTGAGTTGTGCAGTTTTTCATTAATGAACACAGCATTTCCAAATTGGCCAGCTGACACCGTTGCCCTCTTGTCCTGGCTTTGAAAGCTGTATTTTGAGAGGGGTGTCAAATGCTTGTGTACTGAGCACACCTTATTCAACGTCCAACTTGTCAATTCTCTTAAACCTTCCTTTACTACCGTGTACCTGTAAAAAAGGTGTGTTTTTTGACCCTTATGAACGGGTTAATTTTTGGAGTCATGCCGTGCCCGGTTTTCTATTCATTTTGCTGGGGTGAGTGAGCATAGGCTTGTACGTGGAAAGAGAGAACCCTCCGATAACAGTGCTTTTGTGCATCACACACTAGAACTGAAATTTGCTGCGCAGCGTAGTCCTGGCAAACCGTTCTCAAGCCTGCCTTGCTGCGCTCATAAGGCACTATTATTACAGGGCTGTACTCCACCGTGAACCCGTTACCCGTTCACATGGTCACTTCATTCCATCTGCAGGGTTTTGGCATTCTTCGACGCTGTCGTGGGCAGCACCATACTATCCATGTTTTGCGCCGCTGCAGCAACGACCCATTGTCTTTCTGCTGCCACGCATGTGTGGCCAGAAAATCATCTTCTAGTAAGTGGGATCCTAGTGGCAAATTTGGACTTCCTCGCATGCGTAACAGTCGCTTGGCCTCCATCACGCGAAATGCAGCTGCGTACTCACATTCAAATGTACCTACTTCATATGTCCAGGAAAAAGCTGACCATATTGGGATTGTTGCGCTCATCAGTAAGTCATTGTCATTCAATAATGTTTTAATCATTTCCTCACGTCTTGACTTCTATCATTTTTCAGTGGGTACCCCCTACACGGCATTAATGGTAGGTATGAAGGTTTGATGCAAGCGCTCGACCTATCTTTCAATTTTTTTGGTCAGTGTTAACTGTATGTGTGGGTGAGGCAGATCTAAACTGTGCCTCAGGAACTCTCCTTCGACAAGGAATATTGACTGAGTGTAGGGGACACGCTCTTGATAATCCTGCAACGATTGCGGCACTGAAAATCACAAACATGTACGTTTTCCCCCTCTGTGTGTGCTCTCTAGGCAAAGGACCCAGCCGATAATTTGCAGTGCATGCTCTTAACTGGATTAGGTTTAATCGGGGCAGCATTCCTTAGGTAAGGCCTCTGTCACAAAATTGCTATACCTAGCTTTAAAAACCTGTTCTTGCTCAAGCTTTGTTTCCCTTCACACATTTCATGTTTCCCACTTCTCCACTATGTTCGCTTCTTATACAGGCCGACTGTGAGGACGCTGTCATATATTGGTCTTGGCACAATTTTGTTTGTGCGATACTGGACGGTTAGTGCAAAGTTGTCGAGCTACCTGTGCAAAGGTTCCGCACCCATTTCTTGCATCCTTTTATTTGCTTTTCTGTGGATTCGTCAAAACGGGTGCATGTCCCTAGATTTTAGCCCGGAGTTTACATCTACCAACTCCAATTAATCGACTCATATTAATTCATCATTTCAAAAACAAAGCTTCTTGTAATTGCATCACCTTCACATGTCAACGTTTGAGAAAAGCAAATATTGACGATAAGATGTACTTCTTAATTCATTTGTTTAAGCGACACCATGCTCTATTCTTTGACTTGAAATGCCCCTTCAACAGCACACCTGATCTGCTGTCCTTATTTTGCAGATTGTTAACGTGAACTTGACGCTTCAAGTGGTGCTGTACGTCACAGGCGGACTGTTCTTCATTCAGGTGAGGTGCGAGCCTCAAAATTGAAGTTCCAGCACTCTTTTAATGACGAGCAACCCATAGCGACTGGCTTATTATCGTTTGCTAGGACAAATAACAGGGAAATAAAGTAATTGCACAGAGATTCCCATGATATTTTTCACCAAAGTGTGCTCTGTAAATGGATGTTCTTCCTTGCATATGCTTGAGAGGCACTCACAGCAGGAAGTACCAAAATACGTGCATGAATATAGAACAGTTACCTGCATGGCTGAAAGAGACCCTGCAATGCATGCCCATTTGTCTTGAAACAGTAGAACAACAGCAGTTTGTACCAGGCCTTTGCCTTTTCTGTCCGTACATGCAGAACGGCGGCCACGATCGGTGGACAGGCTTAACAGACCACCATATACTGCACTACTTTGTAACCTTCGGGTGCTTTATGCACGTGTATTATATACAGCATGCGATCACTAACCAGGCCTCCCATGTAAATTAGCCGATGCAAGGAAGTAGAGGGACCAATTTTATTTCACCCCCCTTGGACCCAACCCACCCTCTTATCCTGACCATGACTGGTTGGCACTGCCTGGTACTTTGCGCCAATGCACATGCATGTACTTTTGGAGGCGTTGCTGATCTGTCAAATGCTGTCTGCTACTGCACCTGCCTTGTACATATACATTCTTGCCATTCTTTACGTTCCCTTGTGATGTCAACAATGAATGGAATGCTGAGAAACGCTCAAGAACCCAAATAATAAAATACAGCACTTGCCGCTTTTCATTTTGCGATTTTGCCGCTTCTCCTTGCGATTTTGCCTCCTTTTTTGTGATGATCGGTTTAAGGGTGCACGTAAGTCCTCTAAAAGCATCGTGTAAACACTATCAGCCTTGTTGTTCTTCCTTTGCGCGGTCAATTGTTTTGATCGTGATAGTTCTCCGTGTCTAAGCTTGCCAATGTAAAAGGCAAGGAGGTTTTCACAGCTGCCCATTAGTTCGCGCCTTGGTTGGCATCATATGGCCTCTTCGTAGGGCTAAATCACACGCAGGCACCATATCTTTTCTTGAACCACCAACTGAAAGGATACTGCCATGAATGGCAAAAATATGTAAGCTTTCCAAAGAATCAAGAAATACAGTTATCAATGCAAATATAGGCAACATACGCGATACAGCACAGCCAGGTCCCCTCCCATTATGTGCAACATAAGCGCTTGCTAGAGCTTGCATGACTGGAAAGAATGGGCCTTCACAGATGGGAGTTGTATTACAAGCAAAGAAAATTTATCTCAGTCTATTGGAGCTGGAGTCTACCATCTTCAATCCAACAAAATAACCACAGTAACGCCTGGAGGGACAAGCATCAACAAAACCGTAAGCAGAGCTGAGCTAGCGGGAATTGCCGCTGCTTTGATAAATGGACACACCCGTATTGCAACAGACAGCACTGGTGCACATGGCAAATAAGAAATAGCATCCTCTACCCCCAGCGCATGAAACGGCATGGTCATGCCAAACTCCTAGAAACCATCTTAAAATTAATTACGCAGGCAGTAGTGAAAACCACTCCCCACATTAATTAAGGAAAAGGAGCCACTTTGGTACCGAGTACCGTAAAGCTCCTCCACCGCGAAAAGGAAAGGAAAAATCAATGGAAATCAGGAGCGTTGCAGGCTTGGCCCGAAACTGGTTCCTGATGAGAGTTACAACAGTACTGGAAAGGGCACGTCTGGTATGGACAAGTTTAGCAGCAAAGTTCACAGAGTGCACATGGAGCTTGGAGGCAAGCTTCTGAACTCTTTGAGAATTGAGACATAGTTCCTTTGAAACGCTTCAGAGTGTGGGAGTTGTAGATGGTCCCGCCTACACCCAAAAGAATGATGTGGAGAGTGACGGAGGCTCCTTGGAGAATGTTGCAAAGCAAGGTGCCCTTTTAATACTTGATCTCGACGAGGTGGATGTGGATCTCTCCCTCCCTCTCCCTCCCTCCCTCTCCCTCCCTCCCTCTGCCTCATCCTAGTGGCCTCTTTGCGCACTACTTCCTGACGACCGATCGAAGAGCTCTTGCGCACCTCCTGACGACCGATCCAAGAGCCCCACGTGGTTTGAAAGGAAACAGTCCAGCCCTAGTCGGGGAAGCGAGAGGGGCCCACGGTAAGGGGGCCTGAAAAGCACCCTACGTTTGCAAGTAGTGTGCACGCCTTACCTGCAGTTAGTGCAGCACAAATGGAAGCGGAAGAGTCCTGCTTCTGTAACACTACATGCCATAATCTGGACTACTGCTTCCCCGTCGGTGTGCCACTCGTGAGGCATGATGTCGTTGGTTTGATCAAGTGGGTGAGCAGTGTGCCAGGTGAAGAGGTACAGGCCTGCGCGTGCAACAGTTGGTAAGGGAGACCAAGGTTTTTGATTTGGGTTCCTGCTAAGCTAGAATGTTGTGGTACAAAATCCATGGTTTGCTACAATGTCGCTTAAATCAAACATACATATTGCTTGATCTTCGTGAAGACTTGAATCATTGAGATTCCATAAGACGACATTTAACACAATGGTGCAGTCGTACTATTTCACACGAGCAAGCAAGGTTACTTCATTATCACCACGCAAAAAAAGTCTGTTGATACATGTACCTGCAGCCTCCGCCTCAGCAGTTGTGAAACCTTAGGACTTCAAGACTGCTGCTTCCATCTCTTTTGCTGTATTGACATTACTTGCTACTGCTGCTGCTGCTGCTGCTGCTGCTGCTTCTGTACTTGATGTGCATTCAAAAGCCCCCGTGGGTCTTATTGATAATGTTTGCGCCTTCGGACCAAGAATGGCCTCCAAGGTGGAAAAACCATCCAGCGGAGGAGTGAGTTCTTTGCATCACTGGTCCCTAATGCTTCTACCAGTTCTCTGGCTCATGCCCTTGCGCTCTTTGCACACATGTATGTGTGTCTACTACTCTGAGTTAACTCAGCTTTGCGTGGCTGCCACACTGCTGCTCCTTCCCGGAGCTGGGACCCATGACTCAGACGGACCTCTCGGCCTCAGTGTGGTTACATATTAACATCGCGAACGAACAAATAGAATCGGAGATCTTACACGGCACAGGGTCTCTTGAGGATCCCTCTAATGCATTCCATATGGTACCTCTTAAGTTCACATGTTGTCAATTGATTACCAAAACTATCAAATCCAGAAGATAAAGGTTATCAATAAGACTGGCCATCCAGCTTATTGAACAAGACATAAAGAAACTCTCAACTGTCAAACAATTTAACTGCTCCGTCACACGATTCGTCGCTGCCAACGATTGGGCGTGACATTGATATGCTGGTCGTAGGCGTTTGTGCTGTAGCGGCCGGCGTGCTCATTGCGCAAAGCGAGTGTGGCGTGCACGCAGGAGTACTGAGGGAGTCAAAACCGCCCCACTGCACTGTGTCATTAACAAGCGCAAATCAACCCAGAACTCAACAACAATGAACTGCTGAGTTCAGTGTGTACCACTTGAACTCCAGTTCTTGAAGTGAAGCAAAGTGATATCTCTCATATCACTCTTGCTTTTTATCTGATTTCCTCTCCAGTTTCTCCACCATTCTGTTTGGTCCTCACAACTGCTTCTTAGTTTGAGTTTAAATTTTCTATCTTACTTTATATACCTTTGACTATTTGTACATAAATTTTCCTTTATTTTCTTTATTTTCCCGTTATTTTCCTTATTTTCCTTTTCCTTTTCTGGACAGTTGTGAGGACCTGATTCCTTAGCAGTTGTGATCCAGACTTGTAAACAATCCACCGCCGCCATCTCACGATGCAAACGTAATAGAACATACAAAGTGTCAGGAAAAGGGGGCACGTTGTAGCGTAGTGGCCCAAAATGGTTAACCGGATGATTATGCGATAATTACCGCAGTAAATTGTACTTTACTTATGCATGCTACACACGTGCGTGGTAATGTTAAATGCTGTCTCCAAGATGAAGTGCAATGGATTAGGTGGTGTGCACGCGTATGTTCATTTGCTGCTATAGCAAGACTGACTGATTAAATTTTGAACTCCTGCCGTTGGCGGTTACGTATATCCTCACCGCTGTCGGTTTGCCTTCATCCTGAAAAATTTCCCGTCGTCGAGGATGTTAAGAGAATGCTCAACGCTGCACTTGCTTCCTGCTGAAGCTCCTTGGATGGTGTGTGTGGGCAGGACCAGCATGTCCTGGTTAGGCGGCTGCAACATCCTGGTAGGTTGCAACGAACCCCTCCTTCTGCTGCTGATTGTTATGTTGACTAGCCACTGCTCGACCCCGATTCAATATGAAGCTCATACTATATATTCTAAACATTAGTTCACTGTGAGATTGACGAGAAATGCTCAAAAATGACTGAACATTTATTAAGTAGATGAAACACTGTGAAGAAGCGAGACCTTATAGGCATACGCGGGGCCGAAATCACATCGCACAGCACGCAAATCACACCCGCGTGCCTCGAACACATCAAATCAACTGCTTTTATTTTATTTCAGCTATATCTGCTTTTCTGATTTTCCTGTCCTCTCTTGCTGGTCCTATTGCTACTGAAACGGAACACTACCTGCGATGCCTTCACAACGCGCAGCGCCTTCCTCCGCAGCTTTGGAAGTTCTTACGTGCCTGCAGAGCCAGCAGAGGGATGCCGGGAGGCCGCTTTCGGATCCACAGTCTCAAACCATGCTACTTCACCTGGAGGCAAGTCCTCTTATCTTGTCCAGTGTCATCTGATTGCCGAGGGAGCAAAGTGGTGTTGATAAGGGCTAGATAGGGGTTTCAGGTCTCCAGAACTTCCGGTGCAGGACATCCTTGACACATCTCGTCAACATCGTGTCATGCATCATGCGCATCCCCGCGCATGTATACCCACACATAACGTGTGTATGCGCATTCAGGCTACATACATCTGCATTCAGTGTGCACGTATGCCCAACAGTCATGTGCACAAGTGCATATATGTATATACATGCTGAACACATACACACAGGCCTTGTATGCTACTGACCACCAGCCCATGCAAGTGGTTAATCACGCAGCGGGAATGCTGAAGGCCTTCTCTTTACAAGGCGTCATGCCAGATCTCCCTCTAAAAGCACAGCAGCACGCGGAAGCCAACATTTTGGGCGTGCTCGGACTTGCTGCCTCTGTAAAGCAAGAGGAGGGAGAGCCTAAGGCAGCCAAGCCCGCGGGTGGGCGCCCAGGGCGTGGGAAGGCAGCCACAGAGAAGAAGGCCAAGGAGGAAGTCACACCCACTCCTCCTGCACGCGGCAAGGGCAAGGGGCGTGCAGGTGTGTGGGCTTGTGTGTATTATGTAACTGTGTTGCGTGTGCATGTGTCTGTGTGTGTGTGTTTGTGTGTGTGTGTGTGTGTGTGTGTGTGTGTGTGTGTGTGTGCGCGCGCGTGCGTGCGTGTGTGCGAGCGTGCGTTCGTGTGTGTGTGTGCGTGCGCGTGCGTTCGTGTGCGTAGGTGCGTTCGTGTGTGTATATGTGTGTGTGTGCGTGCGCGTGCGTTCGTGTGCGTGCGTGCGTGCATGCGTGTGTATGTGTGTCTGTGTGTGTAATATGTCTCTGTGTGTGTGTGCCTGTGTGTGCACGGGCGTGTTTGCCTGTGTGTGCACGGGCGTGTTTGCACGTGTGTGTGTGTGTGTGTGTGTGTGCAGGTGTGAGCAGGTGTGCCAAAAGCTCCAAGGATGCGCATAGATTTGGACGTTGTTTTCCACAGTAGTTTGCTCACAAACGCAACACAGATGACACATGAGCCAATGCAAACAAATCAACGGCAGCCTTGCAGTTAAGAGCAACCCGTTCTGCTGCATACCACATACATAAACGCGACATACACCTTTTCTCAAATGCACATGCACGCATGTTTGCGCGCGCACACACAAACACACACACGCACACACACACACACACACACACACACACACACACACACACGCACACACGCACACGGACAGTGTGCGTCGCACACACACATACACACATACACACACACATACACACACGTGTACCTAATACCTAAAAACATACGCACACATACACACACATGCACATATGCACACACACAGTAAAGAAACAGCCTGCTGAGGACAGCGATGAGGAGGAGTACGAACCCAACCCCCAGCCAAAGAGGAAAATCACAGCAAGCAAAAAGAAGCCCGTGGACGATAGTGACGTCGACTTTGCGCCTGCACACAAAACCAAGCAGAAGGCTGCTGCTACCAAAAAGCGGAAGGCCCCTGCCAAACAGGTAGGGACAGCAGCTGCTGCTACGTATACAGGGCTCGTCTTGAAAGAAAAAAGAAAAACTATGCTGGAATGAAACGTAGGAAGACCAGTGGGCTGGCCTTGATTGTATATAAAGAAGAACGGTAGACCTCTGTAGGCAGTGACGACAGCTTCCCACACCCCCTTTGAAGAAAAAGCGACGCGCTAATGTACCTGGTTTTGTAAAACCTGTCCACGTGAAAGGGAAAATCACATAGGGTTGGCCAGAGTGATGCCACGAACGGTGCCCCACACATACAGGGTTGGCCAGAACCGTACGCGTACACACGTTGTATATGACTGTATCCTATATACGTCGGTATGTAAAAATTTGTCTAAAAAAGTATCCATAAAAACGTATAAATGTTTGATTTAAACTGGCTTCTAGGTGTACCCTTTTCACACAAGTGCCTCATGAAGTTGCAGTTGTGAACACTGTGCCTCGCGCGCGCTATATGTGCGTTTGGTGTATGACCGCTAATACTGAAAAAGGAAGCTGCAGAGTTTATCAATATTTTGTACGGTCAACCATTTGCATATATTATCTTTTGCCCTCTTCTTTGTCTCATCTTCTTGCATGCACAGGTGTACTTAAAAGACGCGTAATACTGCTTCCATATTGAAAGCAAGCACAACAGTGCCTGTTTTTTTGGCTGGAGCGGTTAAGACTTTGCAGGATTGTGTAGCTTTGCCCTTTACAGTAGTCACGCACGGAAGAATATAAGAAGCAAGAATGTGCTGTCACTGTCAGTGATACCCACTTCCCTCATCAGACTAGGAAAAGTAGCCATACAAAAAACACCTACATGTTTTGTGGCCCTGCTTTTGGCACCAATAGTAGCAATTCAGATTCCTAATAAGCATCAACTTGATTAATTCTCGTTGATTTCACAATCTTTACACATAGATACATTATTTGATCCTGCACAATCTCTATGCATTTGATGTGTTCTTATGCGCAGGAACGGCCTACTGACTTTGACAGTGAGGAGGAGTTCGTGGTTGGTTGGGAGTCGTCTGCACCGCCCAAGGCCCCCAAGAAAGCCAAGTATGCTCCCATTAACAGTGAACAGGTGTGTGTGTGTGTGTTTTGTGTGTGTGTTCTTTAGTTTTTGCAAGGGACGATAAAGCATCAAGAGGCACTCACACATTTTCAAAGTGTGTCCCTTGGGTTAGCTCACGCACGCATAACTGTCCTGTCAGACTACACTTTTCAAAAGATGCACTTTCTAAATACGGAGACGCATTGTGCAATATCCCCTTCATCCTGTGAATCTGAGATCTTCTCTCAGTATCCTGTTTCATAGCGGACGAACGCCACAGCAGCCGTGCTCCAGCAATTTGTTAGCCTGACACTCCGTACACTTCACACACATTTTGGGGTAGACCACGCCCAATCATTTCGTTTCTTTGTCGGGTCTCTACCACCAGGGAAGCATGCTCTGAAGCCCTGCTGCTGCCTTTATTGCTCTACCTAAAAAAAGCAAATCCTGGTCAGGACACACTGCTGATCTCCATTCTACCTAGCTGGGATTTGGGATTGTATTATAAATTTGATCAGGACCTTTTAACTGTTTCTTAGACGTCTGTTCAGGCCCTCACATTGTGTTTCTGCCCCTTAAAAAAAATTCCACGCTCAATTCCTGTTAGGAGCTTGACTGTGGCTGGACTGCATTCCCACCCAGCATCGTCTACAAGTGCCCAGAGCCAGGCCACCCATCCCTGCAAATGTCCAAGATTGCCGCATTTGACGTGGTACGTATTATTTAGCATGGTGTGCGACGGTATGAATGTCCTTTCCACGAGGGGTCACGTTTAGGGCTGGCAGAGCTGTATATGTTAGGGCTGGCAGAACCATATATATATGCACCGCATACGACCGTATATTTGGGGGTCTCCCTGCCAAAAATATATATGGTTCTGGCCAACCCTAGTCACGCTCGTGCCTCGCAGCTGACCTTTGGTGACACATGCCTGCACACACACACACACACACACACACACACACACACACACACACACACGCACGCACACACGCACACACACATACACCTATCACACTCTCTTTGCCCTAGAAGCAGCACGCTCTGGTTTTGTGATGTGCAAGTGGCCTACTCCCTTTTTCCATGCATCAGCAAAACACGCTCTCTTCATGTCCACATGCTCTCTTCATGTCCACATACTCTCTTCATGTCCACACGCTCCCTTCATGTCCACATGCTCTCACACCACATATTGCACAGCTTGCCTTACTCGTGCCTGTGCCTGTTCCTGTTGAATTTCCTGTCTTGAAGCTTTGCTGCACATGTCATTTATGTAGAGCTGGCTAGATCTGCAGGTTTACAGCGCACGTACAGTGCATTTTCCGGGTAGGAGTATGTTCGTATGTTGTACATGCGATGTGTGGTTGTATTGGCTCTGGTCGTCTCTTACGTGTCTCTGCTCTGTTGTGACCTGACATGTGGTCCTGCCAAAACTGTCCAGACAGCGTATGTTGTTACAGCTGCATTAATCCAAGCAGGGTGACTCATTTCTTTTTAAGCTGCCATGCACTACACTCCGGCTTTGCCCGCTCAGCAGCAAGTACACGTGCACACGACCCACACACAGAGGAACACACACACCCACACACAGAGGCAGGCACAAATACTCACACACGCACACACACACACACAGATACATTTCAAAATGCGTGATTACCTTCTTGCAGCTGGACACCTTGCTGAAGACAAAGAGCGGCTTGCCTTACGCAAAGGTCTGTATCCGTGCCTGGATTTGTACTGCTAGTGCTATCATGTGTATTATGTGTATTATGTGATTTTTACTGCTAGCATTATGTGTGGCACTGTGATGGAAAGTCTGAAGACAGGGGGCTTCAATTTCTACCTGCAGTTGTGAGTACTTTGCTAAGGGGTAGCAATGCCTCTGTCTTCTACATTAAATGCTTGCAGCGTAATCAAACTCCACTTGTGCGTACCTTCTTCCTTCTTTATATTTCAAGTATTTTGCTAAAAAAGCGGCCTGCTTAAGTCTTTGCTGGTAGAGTAGTATGCCTAGTCTTTCAGCCTTTTGCTGGAAGAGTGATCGGCTAGGCCTTGACGGTATTGCTCTCTATTCATATTGGCGGTATTGCTATCTATTCATATTGCGCAAAGCCACCAGCAGCATGGCGTATGTCCTTTTTATGTAACTGCTGTGAGAATACTGAATGCTTGGGCATCCTAGAAGAGTTAAACTGCTTCAAGAAGCAGAGCGCACTCTACTGTAATCTGTAGGCGTACGTCTCTGTTTGGTTTTTACGTTAAGGCAAAAAGCGGCGCCCACTTTTATTGGCGCATACTTACTCCTTTTCATTAACGTGCCTCTAGCTTGAGCACCTACTTATAGGCGTCGATTTCATTCATTTGCAAGCAAGCTACTTCCAGTTTTAATAAAAGATCGAACTCACAGGTCTCTCAAGCTAGCCGTTGTTGTGTTCAAGCAAGTCAGCTCTCGACTAGTGCTGCGCTTTACGCTGCTTCCCTTACCACTAAACGCGATGCAGCTCTAACCTGCACTTTATACCTTCTGTCTGCAGAATGCTGATGACTGGAGGCTGGCCAACCCACAAGTACCCCGCGTGCTGCAGGTGCGTGCAGTGTTTGCGACATGTGTTTGCAAAAGCAATCAGGCAGGGTAATTTACTCGACAGGGTACCTCTACAGAAAAGCGCACTTGAGCTTACGTTAAAACCGTCACCTTCCTCTATCTGATGTTCTTTAAACCAGTTGTTCGATGCTTAGTTGTGAAATTTGCTTAGCCAATTTCAACACTGCTGCCTCAGAGCTATTCACACTCAGCTACGTACGCTACACACAGTATTTAGTGCTGGAAATATATAGTTGTTCAGTACTGCTTGAGCATTTGCAGCCTGTTAACTCAGTTGTTCAGCTGTCAATTGTATACTAACGCTCTGTGTTTGGAGTGCTGCTTTGTGCTCCAGAACCTGTATGCTTTATAATAAACCAACGCCCCGTGTTTTCTGCGCTTTTCTTGCAGAACCTATTCCGTCAGGGCTACCGCATTGTGATTCTCAAGTGCGTCAAGTCAAAGTATAAAAGGGTCTCAGACTGTTAGAATCAGTAGATCACCCAGGGATCTCAAGTGGGTTTAGGACAAAGAGCAAGAGGCACTTGAGAGTGTTTTAAAACAGTGGATCACCCGGTGGTCCTTAAGTGGGAACAAGACAAAGGATCAGAGGCACTCAGACTTGTCCTTTCAGTGGTCTCCCAGGAGTAATCTATTAACACAGATAAATAGCGATATATTTACGCGTTGTGTACATTGTGTACACTGTGTACATTGTGTACATTGTGTACATTGTGTACACATGATACAGACGTGCACGTAGGCAGGCATTCAAGCACCCGCACACGCTTACACGCATACGCACATACGCACATGCATACACACACGCATACACACAGGCACACACATTACACACAAACACACGCACACACAGCCTGCACATTAGGTCAAGACATTTTCATCATTACGTCCCCCCAATGACTTCTCTCTATATCTTACCTTGTGCACGCCTTCTGCTTTTAATCTCCTGTTTGCAGCAACAACGGGGGTATCAAATCTGCGCTAGGCGGCAAGGCTTCTCAAAATGAACGCTACAAGTTAAACGACGCAGAAGCGCTGGTGCGTGTGTGTGTGAGTGTGTGTGTGTGTGTGTGTGTGTGTGTGCTTGTGAAATGTGTTTGTGCCGCACAGCTTTGTTCTATAGTGTCCAGAAAAATGTGATTGTTGTGACTAAAAAGGAGTACGACGCCTGTTGCTCGGTACTCCTTTTTGGTGTCAATTGCCTGCCATTGAATGGAAGCTGTGACTGAAAAGGAGTACAACACCTGTTGCTTGGTACTCCCTTTTGGCGTCAAATTGTCATTGAAGGAAAGCTGTAATTAAATGTGAATGTGACTGAATGTAACCCCCATCAATGGGAAGCTGTGAAGAGGAAGGTTGTGAAAATGCCTGCAACACAGGGTTTTATATTCCGTGTCAGGTATTAGTATTTTTTAGTAGGTGTTTGTATTAGGCATCGTTCTTTCTGCTGAATTGAGGTTGTCCTCAAGTCAAGGACTGACTCATTCAGCAAGCAGACACTTTCATACCTAACACACGCACCTCTGACTCACAGCTCCATCCCCTATCGTCAGAAATCTTGACTGATAATAACTGATGAAAATGTAACAGTGCAGTTCGGCGTGCCCGTGACCTCCGTCTTGGCCACCCAGAATGACGGCTTTCGCAAGCCATTCGCCGGAATGTGGCGCTTTCTGTCTGACCACCTTTCACCACAAGCTAAGCCAGGTGAGGCAGCAGGAAAACCCTGAGGGACTACGCCACGAACCATCTACATTCCCTGCGTGTGTGCGTATGTGAAACAAACGCTTTGTGGTGTGTCTGTGAGTGTGCCTGTGCGTGTGCGTGTGTGTGTGTGTGTGTGTGTGTGTGTGTGTGTGTGTGTGTGTGTGCGC
>Ga0307960_1000488_pt1 | contig 21881 bp, 18 predicted proteins | sample OrgLakmetagen542_FD_201832 | JGI IMG/M metagenome (GOLD analysis project Ga0307960, IMG submission 201832) | Saline water microbial communities from Organic Lake, Antarctica - #542 | ecosystem: Environmental > Aquatic > Non-marine Saline and Alkaline > Saline | place: Antarctica: Organic Lake... | reverse complement strand
TAACGGGTAGTTAATTTTACACAAGCTTGTATAGCTTCATCTGTGTAAGTTACGTTATGGTGATCTTCGTATTTTCCTTTGATGTTATGAAGAATCTCAATAGTTTCAGGAATAGAAGTAGGTTCAACTATAATTTTTTGGAATCTTCTTTCTAAAGCGCCATCTTTTTCTATGTTTTGTCTGTATTCATCCAAGGTAGTTGCGCCAATACATTGTATTTCGCCTCTAGCTAAAGCAGGTTTAAACATATTACTAGCATCTAAGCTACCTGTTGCTCCTCCTGCACCAACAATGGTATGAATTTCATCTATAAAAAGAATAATGTCATCATTCTTTTCCAATTCATTCATTACTGCTTTCATCCGTTCTTCAAATTGACCACGGTATTTGGTACCCGCAACTAGACTTGCTAAGTCTAAGGTAATTAATCGTTTATCATATAAAATTCTAGAAACTTTACGTTGTATAATCCGCAAAGCCAAACCTTCTGCAATGGCACTTTTTCCAACACCAGGTTCTCCTATTAGTAAGGGGTTGTTTTTCTTTCTTCTACTTAAAATTTGTGAAACCCGCTCAATTTCTTTTTCTCTGCCCACAACTGGATCTAGTTTTCCGTCTTCTGCCATTGCGGTAAGGTCACGACCAAAATTATCTAAAACGGGTGTTTTGGATTTTTTGTTGGTTTTAGAAGTTTTATCATTATCTCTATTTCCTTCAAATGGAGATTTTCTTCCTCCACTAGGATTGTCTTCTGGATAAGATTCAGCAGTTGGTTCATTAAATGTTGTTCCGTCTTGTGATATCATAGATTTAAATTCTTCTTTCACATTGTCATAGTCAATGTCAAATTTTGATAATAGTTTGGTGATTGGGTCTTCATTGTTCCTTAAAATACACAATAATAGGTGTGCTGTATTAATAGAAGAACTTTGAAATAATTTAGCTTCCAAAAAAGAAGCTTTTAATGCACGTTCGGCTTGACGCGTTAGGTGTAAGTTTTGGTTGCTATTGATTTTTGAAGCAGAGAAATCTGTAGGGTTAATTATTTCAACTTTCTTTCTAAGCCTATTTAAATCAATTTCAAAAGCATTCAGTATTTCTACTGCTTTGCTTGTTTCGTCTCTTAGCAAACCTAACATTAAGTGTTCTGTGCCTATAAAATCATGTCCTAGACGTAAAGCTTCTTCTTTGCTAAACGAAATGACATCCTTTACTTTGGGTGAAAAATTATCGTCCATAATTTATTTTTAGTATTATATATTGTTCAAAAACAATACCAACATAATATTCTACTAATTAACAAAAAAACTAATAAACAAGCATGAATTTAATGCCAATATGGCACAAAACGGCTAATAATCTTTTGTTAAGAAAAAGGCTGTTTTTAGCCTTTAATAGTGCCAAAATAGTGAATTTTTTATGTAAATTAGCAGCTTAAACAAATTAATTAAAATTTAATTTATGGCAGACGGCGAACAGTTGATTCCTATCAATATAGAAGACGAAATGAAAACAGCATACATCGATTACTCGATGTCCGTTATTGTTTCCAGAGCTTTACCCGATGTTAGGGATGGCTTAAAACCTGTTCATAGACGAGTTTTATTCGGTATGAGCGAGTTGGGTGTCCTTTCCAATAGAGCACATAAAAAATCAGCAAGAATTGTTGGTGAAGTCTTAGGTAAATATCACCCCCACGGTGACACTTCTGTATACGATGCTATGGTAAGAATGGCTCAAGAATGGAGTATGCGCTACCAGCTGGTAGATGGTCAAGGTAATTTTGGTTCAGTAGATGGAGATAGTCCAGCAGCAATGCGTTATACGGAGGCCAGAATGCAAAAAATAAGTGAAGAGTTATTATCTGATCTAGATAAAGAAACAGTCGATTTTTCACTGAATTTTGATGATACGCTAGAAGAGCCTACCGTTATGCCTACACGTGTTCCTAACTTATTAGTAAACGGAGCAAGCGGTATAGCAGTTGGAATGGCTACCAATATGGCACCACATAACCTTACCGAAGTAATAAACGGGACCATTGCTTATATTGAAAACAACGACATAGAAATTGAAGAATTGATGGAGCATATTAAAGCTCCAGATTTTCCAACTGGCGGAACTATTTATGGGTATGACGGAGTTAGAGAAGCCTACAAAACAGGTCGAGGACGTGTAGTGATGCGTGCCAAAGCTTCTTTTGAAGAAGTAAACGGAAGGGAATGCATTATCGTAAATGAAATCCCTTTCCAAGTCAACAAAGCTGATATGATTAAGAAAACAGCAGACTTGGTTAATGACAAAAAAATTGAAGGAATTTCTTTAATCCGTGATGAATCTGACCGGAATGGGATGCGTATTGTATATATCTTGAAAAAAGATGCTGTACCCAACGTAGTATTAAACACTTTGTACAAGCATACTGCTTTACAATCCTCTTTTAGTGTAAATAATATTGCTTTAGTGAAGGGTAGACCTCAAATGTTGAATCTTAAAGATTTGATTCACTATTTTGTAGAGCATAGACATGATGTAGTTACAAGAAGAACAACTTACTTACTTCGCAAAGCGGAAGAAAGAGCCCATATTTTAGAAGGCTTGATCATTGCTTCTGATAACATAGATGAGGTTATTAAGATAATTAGAGCTTCTTCAAATGCAGATGAAGCCAGATCAAGTTTAATTGAACGATTTGAATTGTCTGAAATTCAAGCCAAAGCTATTGTAGAAATGCGCTTGAGACAATTAACAGGTCTTGAACAAGATAAGCTGAGAACTGAGTATGAGGAATTAATGAATACCATTGAAGATTTAAAGGATATTTTAGGTAGCGAAGAACGCAGAATGACCATCATAAAAGATGAATTACTTGAGATAAAAGAAAAGAATGGTGATGAACGCCGTTCTAATATTGAATATGCTGGGGGTGATTTAAGCATGGAAGATATGATACCAAATGAGCAAGTGGTTATTACCATTTCTCATGCAGGTTATGTAAAACGAACATCTCTAACTGAATATAAAACACAAAGTAGAGGAGGAGTAGGCCAGAAGGCAACCGTTACAAGAGATGAAGATTTTTCTGAATATCTTTTCGTTGGAACTAACCACCAGTACATGTTGTTTTTTACACAGAATGGGAAATGTTTCTGGATGCGCGTATTTGAAATTCCAGAGGGTACTAAAACATCAAAAGGAAGAGCAATCCAGAATTTGATAAATATAGATCCTAACGATAAAATCAATGCATTTATTTGTACCCAAGACTTAAAAGATGAAGAATACGTAAATTCAAATTACGTATTGATGGCAACTAAAAAAGGTCAGGTCAAAAAGACTTCCTTAGAGCAGTATTCTAGACCACGAACCAATGGAATTAATGCCATTACTATTAAAGATGGTGACGAATTACTTTCAGCAGTATTAACAAATGGTGAATCTGAAGTGATGATGGCGTTGAAGTCTGGTAAGGCAATTCGATTTGAAGAAGGCAAAACTAGACCTATGGGTAGAAACGCTTCTGGAGTTAGAGGAATTCGACTAGGAAATGATAACGATGAAGTAATTGGCATGATTACTGTAAATAATCCAAAAGAAGAAACTGTTTTGGTAGTTTCAGAAAATGGATACGGTAAACGTACCTTTATAGACGACCCAGAATCTGGAGAGCCAGTTTATAGAGCGACTAATCGAGGTGGTAAGGGAGTTAAGACCATTTCAATAACCGAAAAAACAGGGAATTTAGTAGCAATTAAAAACGTTACTGACGCCGATGATTTAATGATTATTAAAAAATCTGGAGTAGCTATCAGAATGTCTATGGAAGAGTTAAGAATCATGGGGCGAGCAACTCAAGGAGTAAGATTAATAAACCTTAAGGATGGCGACTCTATTGCAGCAGTAGCAAAAATTGCTATTGAAGATGAAGAAATTGAAGATATAAACGAAGAAGAAGACACATCTAATCCAGATGAAACGACTTCAAATGAATAATTAAAATGTATTATAAATTAAACTTAAACAGATGAATACTAAACTAATAACAATAGGATTAGCTTTATTTTTGGGTTTTAATATGTCAGCTCAAAAAAAGGAAGTAAAAAATGCAGAAGATGCAATTGAAGATAATAAATTTTCTGAAGCATTTAAGGAATTAGAAAAAGCAGAGTCCTTGGGTATCTTAAATGAAAACGAAAAATGGATTGTACGTTACTACAATACAAAAGGAAAAGCTTTTTTAGGTCCCAATGGTGGTGACAACCAAGATTTAGAAAGCTTAAAAAAATCTGCAAAAGCATTTAACGATGCTTTAAAAGTAGATGGTGAAGACGCTGATGCTAAAGAAGGTATCCAGATGGTTCGAAAGACTTTGATTAGTTCCGCTATAAATGATCAAGAAAATGAAAACTTTTCAGGTTCTAAAAAAAAGCTGTATGCTTCTTATCAATTGAATAATGAAGATACAATTCATTTATATTATGCTGCAGGAAGTGCTGTAAACGCTAGAGAGTATGAAGATGCTGTAATGTATTATGAAAAACTCTTAGAATTAGGATATGATGGTTCAAGAACTTCGTATACTGCTTTAAATGTAAAAACAAAAGAGCGAGAAAGTTTTAATGATAAGTCTTATAGAGACTTAATGGTTCGTTCTGATGATTATACAGATGCAAAAGATGAAAAATCTCCATCCGTTAGAGCTGAAATAGCAAAAAATACCTCTAGAATTTATATACAATTAGAGAAGCCCGAAAAAGCAATGAAAGCCATACAGTTAGCAAAGGAAATGGATCCAGATGACATTACCATGTTACAAGCAGAAGCAGACTTATACTACCAATTAGGTAATTTAAAAAAGTACCAAGAGTTGATGAATGTAATTAAAGATAAAGCACCAGATGATGCTATTGTATATTATAATTTAGGCGTTTCTGCTGAACAGTTGGAAGATGCTGAAGCAGCTAAAGGGTTCTATAAAAAAGCAATTGAATTAGATCCTGAATATGTAAATTCCTACTTAAATTTAGCTAGTTTAATCTTGGCCGCAGAACAACCTCTTGTAGATGAAATGAATGAGTTAGGTATGTCCTCTGCAGATAATAAACGCTACGATAAGTTAAATGAACAAAAGATAGATTTATACAAAGAAGCTTTGCCATATCTTCAAAGTGCTTATGAAGCAGATGATGAGAATAGAAGCGTAATTCAAACTTTAATAAATATTCATTACCAATTGGGTAATAACGATAAAGCCAAAGAACTAAAAACGAAGCTAGATGGATTAGCTGAGTAAGAAAAACTTAAAACTTTATAAAAAAAACCGTTTCAAATTGATATTTGAAACGGTTTTTTTATGGCTTTTCAAAAAGCTGAATATTGCTTTTTAATCGTTCAATACTAAGGTTGTTTATTCTTTTATTGAATGATTTATAATCCATTGAATATGCCTTGTACTCTTCAACGGTAAATAATCCAATAAATATCCCTTGAACTTGCCTTCTAAGTTTTGCATCTTTTTTTACTGCATCTTCAATATACTTTTGTTTGTTTTCTAAATTCAATTCATAGAATTTATTTTTTCGGTATTGAATATACACTTTAAACACTTCTACTAGCAGATCATTCTGAAATTTAGCAATAGGTCTTAAAGTTCTATTTTGAAATGCTTCTGCATGCAAGGTGTCAGTATTTACCTTTGCATTTTCTAATATTGGTCTTATTGCCAATATATTTTCTTCTCTATTTATCATAAAGTGAAAATATGCATCTTAAATTATATGCTAAGATAGATTAAGTTAAAAAATCACTAAACAAAATCACAAATAATGAGATCAGCCTATGTATTTCATAATCATAAATCTAGTTCCAAGGGTATTCAAGAAGTGGTTTTTTACAACTCATTATTATAAGACTTCCTAATCAACTCAGCTTTAGAATTGATTTCTAATGTGTTGTAAATTTTCTTTATATGACTTCGAACAGTATCTAGGGAGATAAACAAATCGGTGGCTATCATCTTATAGCTTTTGCCGTTCACGATGCCTTTAACAATTTCTAGTTGCCTCTCAGTAAGTTGATACTTTTTCTTTGGCGAATAAAAATCAGCGATTTTTCTTGCAATGGCAGGCGACATATATGAACCACCTTCGGCGACTACCTTAACCGCTTCGTTAATTTTTTGTAGTGAACTGCGTTTGGAAACATAAGAACAAGCCCCAGCACTTAAGGCTTTAAAAATCATATCAGTTTCTTCGAAAGTAGTGAGGATTATGACATCTAAATCTGGCTTCAATAGCTTGATTTCTGGAAGTGCTTCTACGCCAGTCTTTCCAGGCAGTTGAATGTCTAAGAGCAAAATGAATTCCGTAGCAATTTCCTCCTTTAACCAGGCTAAAAAATCTTCCGTACTTCCAAAAGTTCTTAAAATTTGTACCGATTTTTGAAATCCAAAAAAGGTCACCAAGCCGTCTAATACTATTGGGTCATCTTCAACAATAACGATGTTTATCTTACTTTGCAATGTATTCTATTTATAAGGTGTTAAATTAAGAAATAAAGCGAAGTCAAACATCACATTATCATGTGGTATTTCTATCAACCCACATTAGGAATATCAATATGAATTCCAAAACCATTCTCTAAATCAAATTTTAAATGTGCATTGATGTTTTTGGCCCTCAATTTCATATTGGCTAAACCTAAGCCTGAAACATGTTGTGGTGGTTTAACTGAACCATTATCAACAATACTAAATTCACAAGTTCCTTTGTTGTTGTGAAAATTGATCTTAACCTCTTTAGCATCAGAATGTTTGATGATGTTATTGATGGCTTCTTTATAAATTAAATACAAATTTCTGCGGCAATTGAAATTTATTTTCTTTTGAAGGTTGAGGTCATCTACCTCTATTTGGTAAGAAACATCAGCCTGCAACAATAGTTCTTCTGCTAGCTCATGCATACGTTCTATTAAATTACCTACGGTGTCTCTTCGGCTATCTATACTCCACACTAAATCTCTCATGTGAGAAATGGTACTTCTACTTAAGTTTGTAATTTTATGGAGTTTAGTTTTATCGTCAAAATTGGTGGTTTGCATTTCCAACATTTCGGTTTGCATGGCCAAGCCTGTGAGCATAGAGCCTACATCATCATGCAAGTCGCTGGATATTTTTGTGCGTAGCCTCTCCATAGCAAGCGCTTGGCCAAGTCGATAGTGAAAAATAGCATAAATAATTCCTGCTATACAGAGCATCATCAACGTGATGAACCACCATGTTTTATAAAAAATTTGGTTGACTACTATAGGAATACTCAATCCAGCCCTACTTTCGTTACCATTGATATCTACGCCCCTTATTTTTAAATTGTATTCACCAGCTGGTAGTTGATTGTAGCGAATACTATTGGCATGACCTTGAAAAAACCATTTTTTTTCAAAACCTTCCATCATGGTATAGTAAGTATAATTGTCTTTGTTGAAATAATCTGGCACTGACCAATCTACTTTAAGATTAATGTCATAAGGCGACAAAATAACTGGTTTCTCGTTTAATTTCGTGAGTTGGATAAGCGTATCTTTTTGTTGATTGAATAGCTCAAGTTGGGTAAAGTTTAAAGCAGGTAAAAGCTTTTTTTTAGAAAGATTTTCAACTGAAAATTTGGTAATGCCATTCATTCCTCCAAAATAAAATAGCCCGTTTTTTGATTTATGTGACGAAGTATAATTAAATTCATTATTGGAAATACCATCTTTTTCAAAGTAATTTTGAATGTCATTTTTCGCCAGATTTATTCGGCTTAAACCATTGTAAGTAGCAGCTAAAATCTCTTCATCATTCACTGATAATATCGAAACCACGTTGTTATCACAAAGTCCGGTTTGTGTATTTATGTTGCGAATGCTGTTTTTATTCAAATCCAACACATCAAGACCACCGCCAAAAGTGCCTATTAATAATTTTTCATTGGATTCTAAAAGTGATAATACCGAATTTTTGCTTATGAAAGGGGTTGATTGAATATCATACTTCTCTTCAATTTCACCTTTTAGACTTACTTTTAAAAGGCCTAAACTTTTAGTGCCAACCCAGATGATATTGGGGTCAACTTTACTCTGATACACGGCTTTAATAATGTCGTCTTTTTCGGGTTTAGCTTTAAAAATAGGATTAAAAGCTTTGGTTTTGGGATCTACACGAATTAATGTTGATAACATATACCCCATCAAAAGGGAGCCGTCTTTCAATTCAATGATTGGATTTGGTTTAGTCTCGTTTAAATACGGTTTAAATTTTTCATAAAGAATTAAGTTGTTGGTATTGAAATCAATTTCAATTAAAAAATTAGTTACGGTATAAGCTTTATTTGATACCGTATCTGATACAAAAAACCGTGCATCTTTCAATCTTTCATAAGCATTTGGTATTGCCAAAACACTTGCACTACCAGAAGGATTAATGCTATACAATTGATTTTCAGTTTCACACATTGCAGCTACATCTCCATTTTTTAGAGGAAAAATGCTTCTAAAACTACGCCCCCAATCCTCTGTGGTATTGTGAATTAGTTTTTCAAAATTTTGGGGTTGTAACTTTACTTTTATAAGGCCATTATTGGTGCCTAACCATAAAAGGTTAGAAACATCTATGTAAATATGATTAATGTGTGAAAAGTCTATAATTTGGTTGATTTCAGAGGTGTAATCAAATATTTTTCTTGATGCATTTTGGTAAAATAATTCTTTTTCTCCAGTGAACCAGATGCCTCCATCTTCATCTTCAACAGCATTATAAAAAACCGCTTGATTTTGTATTAATTGATGACTAAATTCAAAATTTTGGTAAATACCAACTCCCCCCTTGCTTTCCGAAAAATAGTAATGTTGATTTTTAGTATCAAAGAAAGACTTTCCATAATGAATAGTATACCCATACCAATTATAAGTATCTAAAATTTTATGTTGCAAAACTTTTCCATCTTGATTAAATAATGTTAAACCATGATTAATGGTTGTCCAGCAAATTTCATTGTTTTTAGTTACTTCTATAGAAGTAAAACCTGCACTTTTTCTTTCTAAAGATTTGATTAATTGAAACGCCTTTCCGTCATATTTTACAAGGTGTTGTGCCTTTACATTATTGGCACCAGGATAATCTTTTACAATCCACAGTTGGTTTGTTTTATCTAAAGTAATATCTACAACTTCATGTTTAGGGTCTTTTTCAAGGCCTACAATATCCTTTAATTTTTCAGTATTGAGGTTTAAGGCGAACAATTTATGGTTAGCAATATACCAAAGCGTATTGGTTGAACTTTGGAATTCTAACTTTTGGATTTCTTCAAAAGGAATAAAATCGGGATTGTTTTTGCTACTATCAAAAAGTTTAAATTTATTTCCATCGTATTTAGCAAGACCTTGGCTCGTAGCAAACCACATGAAGCCTTTACTATCTTGTGCGATGCTGTTTACATGTCTAAAATTTAATCCAGCATCTGTAGTAAGCTTTTCTATCTGTATGGCGTTTTGAGCAAAAACTGAAAACGTATGACTAAGCGACCATAAAAATATAATCCATAATAAATTCTTGAAAGTCAAAATACAAACATTAGTGGAGTCAAAGGTATAACATTTTATTAACAACCACATCAATATGTGGTTGACTTCATCTTAAATACTATCTAAATTGCAACATATTAATAATTAAAAACTGAAGATCATGAAAAAATTAGTACTTATTTTATTAATCCTGCCTTTCGTTGCTTTAGGACAAAGCTTTGAAAAAGGGATTTTATCAATGACATCTATTACCGTTAAACAAGGACATAGGATGCAATTTGAAGACGGTGTAAAAAAATGGAAAGAATGTATGCTTGAAAACGGCACCGAAGACAGTTGGAATATCTGGACAAGAGTTCAAGGTGAAGGCACTGTTTATGGTTTATCGGGCATGATGGAAAATTGGGCTGAGATGGATGAGGAAGACGAAGCTGGTAAAAGTTGTTACAGCATCGTCACAAACTTTATTATGCCACATGTAGAAAAAGTGAGTTATTCCATGGCAAGCACCTTACCAGATTGGAGTAAAAAAACCATGGCAACAGACACCAAATTAATTTGGGTTTCTTATTTCAGAGTTAAAAACGGCATGTTGTTTTCTGAAGTTGTTAAAGATGTTACTTCAACCATAGCGAATAAAGAAGGAGAGTCCAGAGGTCTTTGGTATGCTTTTGAAGGAGGATCTGAACATGACCCAGATTATATGGTGGTTTCTTCCTACAATGGTTACGCTGCCTTAGACATAGAAGAGGATGGTCCTTTTAAAGTATATGAAAATGTACATGGTAAGAAAAAGACAGATGCTATGCGAGAGAATTGGAGAAATGCAGTTGATGCCGGATGGTCTTACATCTATGAACACAAACCAGAATTATCTAACTAATTTATATGAATGCCTTGATTAGTCAAAAGCCAGATCAGTCTTATCAACTTTTCTGGTTTTTTTTTAACTTGTTTTTCAGTTCAATAATAACTATTTAAAACTATGAAAACATCTCAAGAAAAACCTGAATACTTCTTACTCCGACCTGAAATTGAAAAAGCCTATGGCTATTCACACGCCGTAAAAATTGGCAACCACATCAAAGTTTCCGGAGCGGTGAGTATGGATGATGAAGGCAACCCAACTGCGGTTGGAGACTTTTTACAACAAATGAAAAACTGTTACGCTGATTTAGACAAAGTGCTAAAACATTTCAACTGCACGTTTGACGATGTGGTAAAAGAAGATGTCTTTACAACCAATATGCCTGTGTTTTTAGAACATGCAAGCTACCGAGCTGAAATTTACAAAAACCACTTCCCAACAGGCACTTGGCTTGGGGTAAAAGAACTGGCGCTGCCTGAATTATTGATAGAAATAGAACTAGAAGTGTATAAAACTGAGTAATTATTAAAAAATAAATTTTGGATTTACAACTCAAAGGAAAAAACGCCATCATTACTGGTGGTAGCAAAGGAATCGGTAGAAGTATCGCTTTACATCTAGCTGAAGAAGGCGCAAATATCGCCATTTGTGCACGTGGCGAAGAAGCCCTTCAAAAAACAAAAAAAGAACTGCTAGAAAAAGGCGTCAACGTGATCGCAGAAATTTGCGATATTGGTAAAACAGACCAACTAGAAAACTTTCTAGACCACGTAAAAGCTGAATTTGAAAACATTGATATTTTAGTCAATAATGCTTCAGCTCTTAGTATGGGTGGCGAATTTCAAGATTGGGAAGCTTCTATAAATATTGATTTAATGGGTAGTGTAAGAGCTACTAAAAAAGTATTGCCTTGGATGATTGAGTTTGGTAGTGGCAATGTTTTGTTTATATCATCGGTATCTGGTTTGGAAGCAGGTTCACCTCCGGCTTATGCTGCAGCAAAAGCAGCCTTAATAAGCTATTCCAAAACCATGGCTGTTGAACTCGCACGAAAACACATTCGCGTCAACACCATTGCACCCGGAGCTGTTGAGTTCAAAGGTGGAATTTGGGCAATGATGAAAGAACATAACCGCCCATTTTATGACATGGCAATAGACATGAATCCTTCAGGAAGAATGGGAACACCAGAGGAAATCGCCAACGTAGCTACATTCTTAGTTTCACCCAGTGCCAGTTGGGTAACCGGAACTTGCCTAGCTATAGATGGTGGAGCACACAAATCGAATTTATAAATCATATAAACCTAAAATCAACAAAAATGAAAACAATCAAAAAAAAATTACCTGTACTATTAATGCTCTTGGTCTTTATCACCGCCTGTAATCAAGACAAAAGATACACCCAACAAGCCCCAGAAATAGACACGTACAAAAAAGTGATCACTGCATACGAAAACCAAGATTGGGAAAACTTTGCTACGCATTACGCCGATACAGCTATGGTCTTTAATAATACAACTAAAGATAAAGGTCAAACCTTAGCCCAATTCATTGAAAATAATAAGCAAGACGCAGCTATGTTTTCCTCTTGGTCTTATGTAGAAAAGGATTCTGAATACGAAATGGTCGTGACCGATAAAGGTGAAACCTGGGTCAATTTCTGGGGCTTATGGCAGGGAAAAGGAAAAGCTAGCGGACAAACTTACGATATTCCTGCACACATGACGGTTCAATTTGTTGATGGAAAAATTATCAAAGAACATGGTTATTGGGATATCTCAGAATTGATTACAAGTCCTCATAATGTCGAAGTTATAAATAGCTTGTATGAATACTTTGCCACTGGAGAAATCCCCAAAGTACTCGAGCTCATGGATCCTAAAATCGTGTGGAACGAAGCAGAAGGCAATACCTATGCTGATGGCAACCCATACATTGGTTCTGAAGCAGTACTCAATGGCGTTTTTGCCAGAATTGGTGCAGAACACGAATATTTTAAAGTTGAAGGTGTGAAGCTGCACAACATGATGGACAACAAAGTTTTAGCAACCCTTCGCTATGACGCCAAGTATAAAAACGGAGGTGCTTACAATGTTCAGGTTGCACACCTTTGGACATTAGAAAATGGAAAAATCACAGCATTTCAGCAATATATGGATACGAAGAGCGTGAATGATGCATTAAAATAAAATTAATTAATCAGTATCTAAAAAATTAAATGGTTTTTGGGCGTAAGCAATTATATATAATACACTTATCAGTATTTTTCACGCAAAGACCGCTAAGCATCTAGCAAAGACTGCAAAATTATATACTATCAATATTCAATACTTTGTGTGTCTTTGTTCTTTTTCTTTATGAATTTTCCCGAAATACGGGACAAATTGTATAAAATAAAACACTGAATAATTACAAATAATAAAAAATAATTACAAATGAAAACAGTAGGAATAATAGGAGGATCGGGCTTTATCGGCAGCCATACCACAAAGAAGTTTTTACAAGAAGGGTTTAAGGTCAAAGTATCTGCAACAGATATTTCTAAAACAGAAAAATACAAACATTTAAAGGAATTACAACATGCTGAAAACTTAGAAATTCTTCCGCTTAAAGTTGAAAATAAACAACAGCTCCAAGAATTTGTGCAAGATTGCGAAATCGTCATCCACGGCGGTACGCCGTTTCAGTTGGATGTACAAGACCCAAAAACGGAATTATTCGATCCCACCATTAAAGGAACAGAAAATTTCCTTGAGGTAATTAAAGACACACCATCTGTTAAAAAAGTGGTGTTTATAGCTTCTGTTGCGGCTTATAATACCAATTTTCCGTTACCGCCAGATGGGAAAACACCTGATGATACTATAGGTGAAAGTGATGAACCCTTTATGAGTGAAGAAAGTCATCCTTATGCACAGGCAAAATTTATAGCGAATCAAACTGTTGAAAAATTCATTCAAGACCATCCTGATCTTCATTTTGAAATCACCAGTGTTTCTCCTGTAGCCGTAATGGGGAAATCACTTTCTAACAGAGAAGATTCTACATCTTCCGGATTGCAATTTTTGTTTAAAAATAATATCGCTCCCAATCCATTTGTACAAATGCTATTTGATACCGATGCAGAATTTGCCATTGTAGATGTCAAAGATGTTGCTAATGCCATTTACAGCGCAAGCCAAAAAAATGGTTTACATGGTAAAAACTATCTGTTAAGCAGTGAGAGCTGGAAAGTCTCTGATGTATCAGCCATGTTGAATGGAAAACAACCAAAACATTCAGCCAAAATAGTTTACAAAAATGACAGCGCAAAGCAAGAATTAGGTATTCAATTTAACCCGGCATTGACGCCTTTGAGTGAGTTTAATGATTAAACATAGACACTAAATAATATGATTAGTTTTTTTATAATAATCTATCTACTAGTTACACTGGGTATTGGTTTTTGGGCCTCTAGAAAGATTAAAACCTCTGGAGATTTCACACTGGCAGGTAAAAGCTTATCAACACCTTTAGTGGCTGTAACGCTTTTTGCAACATGGTTCGGAAGCGGATCAATCATGGGTAATCCAGGCTATTTCATAAAAGATGGATTTTCTGCTTACGTCACGCTTATTTTATCAACAGCAATTTGCTTAGGTATTGTAGCTTTTTTTTATGTGCGTAAACTATACAGGTTAAATATTGTAACTGTTAATGATTTCTTCAAAATTAAATATAACAAGACTTTAGAAACCACATCATCTGTAATCATGGTGTTTAGTTATCCACATTGGATTGCAGCTCAATTTGTTGCTTTAGGTTATTTATTTAATTCCATCTTAGGGATTCCCATTCATTATGGTATCATATTAGGGGCGGCTATCGTTGTTTTTTATACTTATATCGGTGGTATGTGGGCAGTTGCCTATACTGATATGGTCCAAACTATCATGATATTGATTGGTATAATTATTTTGCTCATTGAGATCCTAAACCAAACCGGTGGAGTTACACCAATATTTGCAGCTCAACCCAAAGATTTTTTTAATTTTTATCCAAATGGCGGGTTAGAAGATTGGTCAGATTATATTGCTATGCTACTGGCATTTACAGCAGGAGCAATTCCTGTTCAGGAAATCTATCAACGTGTGTTCTCTGCCAAAAACGTAAAATCTGCTCGAAATGGATTACTATTGGGTGGTGTGTTATTGGTTGTTGTAAGTAGTGTTCCTTTAATTATAGGCCTTGGGGGTGTTTACTTAAACCCGAATCTAATTACAGATGGAGATTACCAAAATGTAATACCAGCATTGGTGAACTCAATGATGGGCTTACCCGTTCAAATTATATTTTATGGAGCATTAATTTCAGCTCTACTCAGTACCTGTAGTGGTGCTATGATCGCACCTGCATCGGTTATAGGAGAGAACCTCATAAAGCCTTATGCATCCCAAATTACAGATAAACGATTGCTGCTTTATACGCGATTAAGCGTTGTACTAGTAGCTGCTATTTCTTGTTATTTTGCCTATGGAGATGCTGATATTGTGAGTCTTATAGAAGCTTCACTTGCCTTAATTTTAGTCTGCCTTTTTGCACCATTTACCTTTGGTTTATTTTGGAAAAAAGCTTCTGTTGGTGGCGCATGGTCGGCAATGGGAATCGGCGGTTTAACTTGGTTTTCCTGTTTTATGTTAGACACTACTATTGATGCTACTATCTATGGATTTATAATAAGCTGCATCAGTATGGTTGTTGGCAGTTTAGTGTTTAAAGATAAAATTACCAAAATAGCAAAACCATCTTATAGTGCTCAAGACCTCAAAGGTCTAATGTTTACTGAGCGGAGTAGAAGTGAACACCTATGAGGTCTTGTTAACTATGTAAATAATAGTAAAACAGAATAAAATGAAAACAATTAAACAATCATCAAAAGTAATAAAAGCTGCTTTTCTGGGAATTTTAGTTCTTATCGCTATATATTTTGTGATTAACAGAGCGTTTCCCTATTTCTTCAATTTTAGTTTTGAGCAATACCAAGATTATTACTGGCCCAGTAAATGGTGGTTAGCTGGTCATTTGTTGGGTGGAGCTGTAGCTTTAATTCTGGGACCGTTTCAGTTCAATTTCACCTTCAGGAACCGCTTTATAACATTGCACCGTAACTTAGGTAAAACCTATATTATTGGCATCCTGATCGCCTCATTAAGTGCTATTTATATGTCTTTTTATGTAGCGCCACAAGTCAACATTTCGTGGAGTATTTCTTTGTTTGTTATGGCTTTGGTTTGGCTGGGAAGTGTCTTAATGGCTTACAGAATGATTCGCCTTAAAAGAGTGGCACAGCACAAAGAATGGATGATAAGAAGCTATGTTGTTACGCTCGGTTTTGTGCTGTTCCGCTTACTTAATGAAACTGGTTTTATTCGCGAGTTGATGCCAACCTTTGAAGAACGCGGCCCTGCCTGTATTTGGATGTCTTGGGGGATTCCCTTGTTTTTTGCTGAAGTGATAATGCAATGGAAAAAGAAAAAATAATTCAAAATTAACTAACGAATTTATTATCTAATAGACATAAATTTAATGACAAGTCTTTAATACTGTATATCACCAATATAAACTAAAAACTAGCAAAACCCATGGAGCCACTAACCAGTAACGAATTAAAACCCACCCAGAACCAAACACGAATCAATGCGCTAGATGTGATACGTGGGATCGCCCTCTTGGGTATTCTATTGATGAATATCAATGGCATGGGTCTGCCATTTTCTTATGAAGACCCAAGCATATTAGGCCATACCGAAGGCTTAAATTTTAGTGTTTGGTTTGTTAACGAACTCTTTTTTGAAGGCACCATGCGGGGACTTTTTACGATACTTTTTGGCGCAGGTGTGATTCTACTAACATCGCGACTTATTCAAAAAGGAGCTGGAATTTCAACAGCAGATGTATATTACCGGAGAATTATTTGGCTCTTGTTGTTTGGTTTAGTTAACTCATGGATATTCCTATGGAATGGTGATATTTTATATGCTTATGCTCTATTTGGGTTCTTTTTGTTTCCTTTTAGAAGCCATCCAGTAAAAAATCTATTGATTATTGCTGCGGTTTTAATAGCTATAGGTATGGCTTGGGATATTGCTGATTATCACAAAAATAAAGCCCTAAAAAAAGAGGCTGCTAAGGCAATGGTACTTAAAGAAAGTGGTACTAAACTAGACAAAAAATCAGAAGCAGCTATTGCTGAATGGAAAGTAAATACGCATAAAAAAACTCCAAAAGAAATTCAAGAGCACATAAAAGGTATGAATGGCAATTATTTTGAAATCATCCAACACAAAGCCAAAGAACTTTATTGGATGCAAACCTGGTTTCAGTATCGTTACGGTCCTTGGGATATTTTAAGCTTTATGTTTTTAGGAATGGCTTTTTTTAAACTGAGAATATTGCACGGTGAAAGAAGTATTAAGTTCTATCTTTTACTTGCGTTTATTGGTTATGCCATAGGTTTAAGCTTTAATTATTACGAAGTGTCTTTGATTACAAAAAACAATTTTGATCCGCTTAAAATCTACGAAGCGAAGCAAACCTATAGTATAGGCAGACTCTTTGTTACTTTAGGACACATCGGTTTTTTTATGCTGTTTATCAAATTTGGCATTTTAGGGTTTCTTCAAAGAAGTTTAGCCGGAGTAGGTCGTATGGCTTTGTCTAATTATTTAATGCACAGCATAATCACATCTATTATTTTCTTTGGTTTTGGACTTTACGGACAATTAGAGCGGTATGAACTATATTATGTGGTGTTTAGCATTTGGATTTTTCAATTGATTACTAGCCCAATCTGGTTGAAGCATTTTCAATTCGGTCCGTTTGAATGGCTTTGGCGTTCATTAACTTACGGAAAAAAACAAGCTTTTAGAAATTCAAAAACATAAATTATAATATAAAACCATAACCCATAAAAAAAATACTTATTACCGGTTTTAGTACCGGGTTCGGATTTGAAGCTGCTAAATATTTAGCTGAAAAAGGACATCATATTTACGCCACTATGCGCAATGTGAACTCCTCAAATGCTAGGGTTACAAAAACTTTAAACGATTTTGCAAGCGACAATAAACTAAACCTTGAAATCATAGAAATAGATGTAACTTCAGATGAAAGCATCGCCCTTGCTATGACTAAAATACCAACGGTTTATGCACCCATCAACAATGCCGTTCGTGGTTTTGGAGGTGCAGTTGAAGGTTTTACTTCGGAAAAATGTTTGGCGCAGCTAGATTTAAATGTGGTAGGTGACATCAGGATGGCCAAAGAGCTCTCGTTTTGGACAAATTAGGTTAGATAGAAACACCTCATAAAATAACCAGATGAGTTACTATTGTAAATTGTTTTACAAAATAGTTGGGTGAACAACATTTTACCTCACTAATAAAAAAACATTCAAATTTTAAAAACTAAAATTAATTTTAACTAATTACTTATCATATATTTATCTAAAATAAAATCAAAATAAAATGAAAAAATCAAAAGTTCTATTTTTTATAATCTTTAATTTATTTGTTGCAGAATCGGTATTTAGTCAAGAATTTGATTCAATACAAATAGATTCATTAGTAAACAAAGCTATGACAATAAGTCCTAGTGCAGGAGTAGCTGTTGTGGTAGTAAAAGACGATAAAATTGTACACATGAAAGGCTATGGAGTCACCTCCATAAATACGAATGAAAAAGTAGATAAAAACACTCTTTTTGCCATAGCCTCCAATTCAAAAGCATTTACAACAGCCGCTTTGGCAATGTTAGTTGACCAAGGAAAGCTAGGTTGGAATGACAAGGTGGTAAAGCACATACCTGAATTTAAAATGTATGACCCTTATGTTACAGAAAACTTCAATATACAAGATTTGCTAACACATCGTAGTGGACTTGGCTTAGGAGCAGGCGATTTACTATTTTTCCCTGATGGCTCAGATTTTGGCATTGAAGATGTACTAAATAGTTTTCAATATCAAAAACCAGTTTCAGCTTTTAGAACTCAATATGATTACGACAATTTACTATATGTGGCAGCAGGTGAAGTCGTTGCGAGAGTAAGCGGTATGAGCTGGACAGAGTTTGTAGAAACTCAAATCATGAAGCCTCTGGGAATGGAAAACTCAGCTGGATTGTATCAAAGACTAAAAAATAAAAGTAATGTGGCTTCTCCGCATGCAACTGAAAATGGCAAACTTAAAGGACTAAAACACTTCACAAAAAATGATGAATCACTTGGTGCAGCAGGTGGTATTTATGCCAATGTAAATGACTTAAGTAAATGGCTTTTTCTTCATCTAAATAATGGAAAGTACGGTGACACCTTAGGGAAACAACTTATTTCTGAAAAGAACCATGCAGAACTCTGGAAAGCACATACCAATATAGCGTTTAATGCGCAACCCACTTCGCCGTACAAAACACACTTTACAGCTTATGGGTTAGGTTGGGAGCTTAGCGATGTGGATGGAAAGATAAAAGTTGAACATACAGGCGGTTTGCCTGGCATGCTTTCAAGAACTGTTCTTATTCCTGAAATGGATTTAGGGATTATTGTACTTACAAATACAGATTCTGGTGGGTACGGTTATTATACCATTTCTCAGGAAATTCTGGAGTCTTATCTTGGAATCGATGCTGGTGATTATATTTCTATGGGCAAAACGAGAGTAGAGGAAAGCGCAAATAAAAGTGATAAAATCACAGATGCAGTATGGGAAACAGTAGCAAACGCAGATAAAAATGCAATAAACCCCGCAGATTATATAGGAATTTATAAAGATAACTGGTTTGGTAAAATTGAAGTATTCTTAAAAGAAAATCAACTTTGGTTTAAATCCTATCGTTCCCCAAAATTGAAAGGGCCTATGCAGTTTTACCAAGCAAACACTTTTGCCATAAAATGGGATTATCAAGATATGAATTGTGATGCTTTTGCCATGTTCACTTTAGACGAAGATGGAAAAGCCCAAAGCATAAAAATGAAAGGCATCTCGCCAGATATTGATTTCAGTTTCGATTTTCAGGATTTAAATCTTGTGCGTGTACAAGAATAAGAGAATCTATCTAAACCTCGAATACTTACAACATAAAAGAAATGAATGCCAAACTCTATTTATTATCTATAAAAAACTAAAATGTCGTAAATGAAAAGATTCCCGAACGCCATCGTTATCATTCTTTTAGTTATAATAGTGGCTTGGCTGCTTACGTTCATCATCCCTCAGGGTAGTTATGAACGTGTTTTTGACGAAACAACTGCGACAACCACCGTAATATCTAATTCGTATCAACAGCAACTGTCACCACATCTTTCCACTTTCGATTTAATTCTTGCCATTCCAAGAGGTATTGTGGGACGCGCCGATTTAGTAGTCCTCATCCTCTTATTGGGAGGCTGTTTTTACCTGATTGAAAAGACAGGCGCGCTCAATCAAGGCCTCAATCAACTGATTAAAATCCTCGCAGGAAAAGAGACTTTGGCATTGGTCATTATAACGTTGCTATTTATCACTGCTGGTTTTACCATTGCCTTGCAAGAGGAAATCATTGCTTTAACACCTATATTGTTGCTGTTTGGTCGCACTATTGGCTACAATGCAAAAACGATGGTAGCTGCAAGTTTAGGCGGAGCCATTGTAGGTGCTTCGTTCAGTCCTTTTAATCCATTCGGAGTGGTGATTGCACAAAAAGAAGCCGGTGTAGCGCTGCTATCTGGTTATGAGTTTAGGCTGGCGGTTTGTGGCATGGTGCCGCATGGACCTTTGTAGTTTGGGGAGCATTGCACGGCACATTCCTAGTAGTAGAGCGACTTTTGAGAGGAAAAATCCATATCAAAATCAATGCTTTCAATGGTGTTTTGTTGGCATTACTGACTTATACGCTAGTTAACTTTACTTGGGTGTTTTTTAGAGCTAGAGAATTCTCCGTAGCAAAAAACATGATCACTTCTATGTTTTTTCTAAATGAAGAAGGTGAAAAAATTATCGAAAGTTTTGATATCATCAAAGTATTCTCACTAATAACGATACTTTTTATTTGCCATTGGTTGATGCGAAACACCTCAATGAAAGAAGTCTCCCAAAAAATATCGCCATTTGTTCTTGGTGTTGTTTGGGCGATGATGATTTTTCTGATTGTAATTGCCCAAGGCAGCAGTGAGCAATTCATTTATTTTCAATTTTAATTTAAAAAAATGAGCATACAAACACTAAAACCCATTGCCTCCATAGACCGAATTGACTTTCTGGACATCCTTAGAGGCATGTCTATTTTTTTTATTTTTACAGCCAATATTCCTTTTTTCTCTGGTTTATGGTTTTTTGAACCAGAAAGTAGCATCCGAGAAATCAACTGGGCAAGTGATGAGATTGTTCGTTTCATCCACTATGTATTTGTAGATGGAAAATTCTACTCTATTTTTTCTTTACTTTTTGGTATCGGTTGTGTTATTCAATACAACAATGCCACTTCTAAAGGAAAATCATTTGTTTCATTTTTTAATAAACGCATGTTTTGGCTGTTGATTTTTGGACTTATTCATTTGTTTTTGTTTTGGGCAGGTGATATTTTAACCTTGTATGCGCTTTTGGGTTTTGTGTTGGTATGGTTTGTAAATAAGTCCAATAAAACTTTACTTATTACAGCAGGAATTTTGATTTTAATGCCTTTAGCCAATTGGGCGTTTATGCATTTTACTGAAATTTTTTATCCAAAAGGCTTTTTTGAGTTTCAAACTTCCGTTTATCAATATTTTGAAATGCCATTGGTTGAAATGAATGGTAACTTAAGACCAAATTTTCAGGCTTATCTGCTCAATGAAAACATCTTAGACTTTTTTAAAATGAATTTGGGCAATGGTTTTACCAGAATAGGAATGATTTTGGCCGAAGGCAGAATCTTCAAAGTTTTCGGAATATTTCTAATCGGAATCTGGGCAGGTCGAAAAATACTAAACGGCAATCTCTTAACCAATAAGCCTTTTCTAAAAAAAGTGTTTTGGATAGGATTAATCATTGGTCTTCCGCTAAATTTTATGAGAGGTTATTTAGAATTTTATGCCGATAAAAACACGCTCAACGAATTTTTACATACTTTATGCTATGCGCTTGGTACAGTACCTTTTGCTTTAAGTATTGCGGCAAGCATTGCGTTACTTTGTTTGAACGGCAACTCATTTTTGAAGTTATTCAGCTCCGTTGGTAAAACGGCGCTAACCTGTTATTTGGTGCACACCTTAGTAGCGGTAGTCATTTTCTATGGTATTGGTTTTGAATCGGTCGGTAAATACGGCTATAGCATCGTCATGATTATCGCAACCATCGTCTTTTTAGGTCAAGTCATGATCAGTAGAGTCTGGCTGAGGTATTTTAAATTTGGCCCAATGGAATGGCTTTGGCGGAAGCTGGTGTATAACTAAACGACTATTA
>Ga0307960_1000484_pt1 | contig 21939 bp, 18 predicted proteins | sample OrgLakmetagen542_FD_201832 | JGI IMG/M metagenome (GOLD analysis project Ga0307960, IMG submission 201832) | Saline water microbial communities from Organic Lake, Antarctica - #542 | ecosystem: Environmental > Aquatic > Non-marine Saline and Alkaline > Saline | place: Antarctica: Organic Lake... | reverse complement strand
TTGCGGATATGACCCCGGAAGCCATGAGCCCCGCCTGCGGCGTTGAGCCAGACACCATCCGCGAAGTGGCCCGGGCCTACGCCGGTGCCGAGAGCGCGATGATCTTCTGGGGTATGGGCGTTTCCCAGCACGTACACGGCACCGACAACGCCCGCTGCCTGATCTCCATGGCGCTGACCTGCGGCCACACCGGCCGGCCCGGCACCGGCCTGCACCCGCTGCGCGGCCAGAACAACGTCCAGGGCGCCTCCGACGCGGGCCTGATCCCCATGGTACTGCCCGACTACCAACCGGTGGGCGACACCCAGCTGCGCGCCGCCTTCGAAGAACTCTGGAATACCGAACTGAACCCGGAACCCGGGCTCACCGTGGTGGAGATTATGGACGCCATCACCGCAGGCACCATCAAAGGCATGTACATCCTCGGCGAAAACCCCGCCATGTCCGACCCGGACCTGACCCACGCCCGCGCCGCGCTGGGTGCGCTGGAACACCTGGTGGTGCAGGACCTGTTCGTCACCGAAACCGCCCAGTTTGCCGACGTCATCCTGCCCGCCGCCGCCTGGTCGGAAAAGTCCGGCACCGTCACCAACACCAACCGGCAGGTACAAATGGGCCGCGCCGCACTGGCGCCGCCGGGGCAGGCAAAGCCCGACTGGTGGATCATCCAGGAAATCGCCCGGCGTTTCGGCCTGGCGTGGGACTACGCCGGCCCTGAGCAGGTGTTCGCCGAGATGAAACAGGGCATGCATTCACTGGATCATATCGCCTGGTCCCGCCTGGAGCGGGAAGGCTCCGTAACCTACCCATGCCCGGCCGACGACGAACCCGGGCAGGATGTGGTCTTCTCCGATGCCTTCCCCCGCGCCGGGGGCCGCGCCAAACTATCGCCCACCCGGCCGCTGCCGCCAGACGAACCGGTGGACGACGCCTACCCCATGGTACTAACCACCGGGCGACTGCTGGAACACTGGCACACCGGCGCCATGACCCGGCGCAGCAAAGTACTGGACGAGCGGGAACCGGAAGCCGCGGCCTACCTGGCCCCCGCAGAGCTGGACCGCCTGGGCGTTACACCCGGTAATGCCATCCAGGTCGCCACCCGCCGCGGCAGCATCACCCTGACCGCGCGGGCTGACCAATCCATGCCCGAGGGTATGGTGTTCATACCCTTCGCCTTTGCGGAGGCGGCCGCCAACCTGCTGACTAATCCGGCGTTGGATCCGTTTGGGAAGATTCCGGAGTTTAAGTATGCGGCGTGTAGCTTGAGCCCGGCGTAGCTTTCGAAGCGATACTCCCTGTTGTTCTTTGCAAGCGGGCCCGTTGAAAGGCGAGCTTGTTTCAAAAAATGGCTTTTTTTATTTTGTGAAACAATCGCATAGCTGCTAACGTAAATTAAGATAAAAACTTTTATGTTAGGCGATGTCGATGGTTCAGAGCACACAGTGGGAGTTTTACGGCCGTCATCTTGAGCTGGAACAGATGGAACGAATTCTGGCTCGCGGGCGCTGGTTTTTCTTACAGATCTCGGGCCGGCGTCGTATTGGCAAAACCGCACTTATCCAGCAAGCTCTGAGCTCAAGCGGCTACGAGAAAACGCTGTATATTCAAATTCCTGATTCCGATTCGGTCGGCGTGGTCGCCGCCTGTAACGGATACCTGAAGACCTTTGGGCTCGATAGCCGAATTTCCAGCCTTGCGGACTTTGCAGAACTGATCGGTCAACTGGTGCGCGATGGTTATGTTGTAGCTCTGGACGAATTTCAATATTTTCATCGGAAGCAACTGAGTGATTTCTGCTCCTATTTGCAGGCTGTTGTTGACCAGTTGGCTGCGGTAGGTGGTCAGATATCGGGCGGGCTGATTGTTCTCGGGTCGCTCCATGCTGAAATGACAGCCTTGCTTGAAGACCGGGATGCGCCACTGTTCAATCGCACAACAGATACCATTGAACTTTCCCATCTTGATATTCGCTCGGTTCTGGAAATACTCGAGAGGCATGCAGACGACTCGCCAGAGCGCCTGCTTTTTCTATGGAATCTGTTCGAGGGAGTGCCGAAGTTCTATCGGGATGCCTATGAACAGGGTGTGTTGAGTGCAACCAGAGAAGAGCTATTGGAGCGTCTGTTCTTCGCAAGCTCTTCGCCGCTTCGCAACGAGGCCGATAACTGGTTTCTGCGAGAGTTGCGCGGGCGCTATGACATGGTGTTGCAGTATCTGGCAACTCACCCTGGTTGCAATAATGCAGAAATAGAAGCCGCGATGGCCAACATCTCAGGACCGGGGGATGTAAAACAGGTGGGTGGTTATCTGAAAATCCTGTCGAAACGGTATCAGATGATCGAGCGGCGGTTGCCGATTTTTGCCAGGCCCAAGGCGAGGTCAGGGCGCTACTACCTCAAGGATAATTTTCTGCGGGCCTGGTTAGGCGCGCTGCAAAAGCCGGTTTCCGCCTCTGCATTCCGGCCGGTGCGGGAGCTTATTCGGCAAGCTGACCATCACTTGCAGGATGTTGAGGGATACGCGTTGGAAGACCTGGTTGCCAAGATCTATGAGGAGCACAGCCGCCTTGGTATCGGCGATTTCCCCTTGACGAACCGTGTTGCAGGTTATTGGGACCGATCCGATGTGGAAATAGACCTGGTGGCTATGGATGAAGATGCACAAAGAATCCGGTTTGGAACCTGTAAGCGGAATGCCGAAAAGCTGCCCGGCTCGGTCGATACCTTGAAGCGATGTGCGGAAAAGTTTCTTGCCAGCCAGAGACGATTTACTTACTGGACCATAGAATACGTGGCGGTTGCACCTTCCATACCCACAGACATCAGGAAAGCGCTCAACGAAAAATCGGTACTACCGCAAAGCATTTCGGACCTGATTGCCGTCTACCACACGGACGCTACCCTTGAATGATCGGGCTTCCCGCAGAATCTCCCTGACCTTACTCGTTATGAAAAGGTGCTGAAAGATGTCCAACACCGCTGTCCGCTATCTAACCATGCTCCGTATGGTGCCCCGTTTTCCCAAAACCATCACCACCACCGAACTGGCGGAGCGGCTTGAAGGATATGGCTTTTCGGTCACCATGCGCTCCATCCAGCGGGACCTGGAAAAACTGAGTGCCGATTTCCCGTTGCTTGTAGATGAAAACACCCGGCCGTTTCAATGGTCATTTGACCGCAATGCCACCATCGATATTATCCCGGCACTAGACCTGCCAGCCGCACTGACGTTTGAGCTGGCCAGAGCCTATCTCAGCCCCATGCTGCCGCCGCGGGCACTATCCCATCTGAAGCCCCATTTTGACGAAGCCCACCGCACCCTGATGCGGGAGCAAAACCCGCTGGGTAAGTGGCCAGACCGCGTGCGCGTTATCAATCGTGGCCTGGGCGGACAGCGCCCAGCTATCGACGCGGACGTTCTGGAAGCGGTTACGGAAGCCTTGCTAAGAGAAGTCTGCTGCAGGCTGATTTACCAGGCCCGCAACTGGCCAGAGCCCGAAGAGATCATCGTCCATCCCCTGGGCCTGATTTTCCGGGATCCGAACGTGTACCTGGTCGGCACCATCGAGGGCAGGGAAGGTATTCGTCAGTTGGTACTGCACCGTGCAGCAGCGGGAGAGCCGATCGAGAAGTCCGTGGAGAGACCGGCGGACTTTGATCTGGATCTGTACATCTACTCCGGCGCCATGGGCATTCTCAAATCCGACAAACCCGTCTATCTGAGACTGCGCTGCGATAAACCAGCGCTCAACCACTTGATCGAATCGCCCCTGGGCCTTGATCAGGTGACAGAAGATATTGATGACAGCACGTTTGAAATATCGGTAACCGTGGGCGACACCCAGGATCTGCGGTGGTGGCTCACCGCGCAGGCGGTGCATTGCGATATTCTGGAGCCCGGCTGGTTGCGACAGGAGATTGAATCCACTCTGGACCAGGGCCTTGGCCGCACCAGGCGCCTTCAAACGCAATAGGGGGCCTGGCCGTTAACGGTTCTCATTTTATTCGTTAGGGTACCTTCGCTCGGCCTCGGCCTCGGCCTCGGCATAGGCAACTTTCCAACTCGTTTGGCAGGTCGGCATGCCATCGGGGCCCAAAGGCGGCACACCTAACTCTTCACGGCGAGCATTAGCCCGTTCGGTATATTCCGGGTTCATAGGGCTAACGCCCCTGCGTCGGTCTCGCAAATCGGCAATGGAATCCATCATGAAATCATATTCCTCAGGGAATAGTTCAAAGTGGATTTTCTTTGCAAGCGCCTGAATCTCCCGCTTTCGGAAAAACTCTTTCAGTTCATCGGCGGACAGGTTTTCAGTGGCTTCCCTCAGCTTCCTCGCTTCCTCTCTCTTCACTTTATTCATAATCACTGCTCCACTGTTGAAAGCTTACTAAAAGCATATCGATGAACTGCGACCCCTCCTGTCGCATTGCTGTCAGATAGTAGGATTAACCGATATCAGGACTACACCGATAGGAGAGACAGGGTGCTATCCAGACACAGCGCAGAACAGATTTCCAAAGCTCTGTTCGAAACGGATCCCATGAACACCTGTTGCAAAGAAAACGACTGCTTCGACGAATACGACAAGGTAGCCGAAGACGTCGCCCAACGGCTTTGGGAAGGCGAAAGCCTGAAGCAGGCACTGCAAGCAGAAATCTCAGAATGGTTTTTCGATGGGGATGAGTTCGACGAAAAGAGGTTAGAACCCACACTCCAACTGTTGGGCCAGGAGGAGCAATGATCGATAACTTCAAAACCGACCTGGTATTGCGCGTAGCCGCCATACCCCGTGATGAAATCCTGAAAGCCATGGGCTACCGGAAGCCAACGTCCGCAAATCTGGAGCGCCTCCAGAATGTGCTGGATGATCCAGAGTTTGGCCTGAACGACGGCGGATTTGATTTCAAATACAGCAGCGAAGGTTTCCTGCGGGCACTCTGCGTGGTCACCGGAATGGATATGGCCCTTGCAGACCAGCGCATCTGCCGGATAAAGAAATACCTGGAAGAAGAGCGAGAGGCCTTCAAGCCTTACATATGGGTAGACACCGGATTCAAGCGCCAGAGCCAGCCAATATTCGCCCTGGCTGTCTGTGAACATCAACGCTACCTGGATTTCCCAAAAGGCTTCTGGCGGTTTTCTATCGACTGGCAACTGGGCCGTGCCCAGTGTCGCATTCGGGAACATGTCTTCGAAACCGGCGGGGAGCTTGGAATCTGGGGACATATCAAGCAGTATTGGTTTTATTATAAAAAGGACAAAGCCTATCTTCTAGCCCTTAATGGCGAGGTGATTGGCAAGCACGAAGGACCTGTGCCTGGCCAAGCAAAAGGAAGCATGGCGTCGGATGTTATTTCTCTGGCGACTCGCGAAGCCCAGCAGTAAAGGCGTAAGGATGCAGTAACGATGTACGACCTGATTGGCGATATCCACGGCTACGCCACCGAGCTCAAAGCACTGCTTACCAAAATGGACTACGAGGAAATTGACGGCGTCTGGCAGCATCCAGAACGCAAGGTAATTTTCCTTGGCGACTTTGTGGATCGCGGTCCAGAACAAATCGAGACGGTCAACATCGCTCGCAACATGGTAGAAAATGGCCAGGCGCTGGCCGTGATGGGCAACCACGAATTTAACGCGGTGGCGTGGGCAACACCGGATCCTGAAAAACCCCATGAATTTCTTCGTCCCCATACAGAGAAAAATCTGAAACAGCATGGCGAGTTTCTGGAGCAGGTTGGCGAGGGCAGTGAACTGCATCAGAGCATGATCAAATGGTTCAAAACCCTGCCGCTGTATCTCGATATGGACCATTTCCGCGTGGTTCACGCCTGCTGGCATTCAACTCATCTGCAAACCTTATCCCGTTTTACAGATGACCAGAACCGGATTCGCCCGGATGCCTGGGCACAGTTGACCGATGAGAAAAGCGAAGGTTTTGAGGCTTTGGAGACGGTGCTAAAGGGTTTGGAAGTTTCCTTGCCTAGTGGCTATGAGTTTCGCGACAAAGACAACCATCCGCGCACCAACATCCGCACTCAATGGTGGGATCTGGAGGGCGTAACCTATCGCGATCTTGCAATGGTGCCTGAGGAGATCATTCATCAAATCCCTCACGAGCCAATCCCGGATGACGTTTTGCCCGGTTACGATGGCGAGAAACCGGTGTTTGTTGGTCACTACTGGATGAAAGGTGAACCCGCTCCGCTGAACGAACATGTCGCCTGCCTCGATTACAGTGTGGTTGATGCAGACGGTGGCAAGTTGTGTGCGTATCGGCACGATGGCTCGAGGGTCTTGGGCAGGAGCCGATTCTGTTGGGTCGTTCGAAAGTGGAGATCGATTGACCAGTAAATTTGGGGAGTTGCTAAATTAAAGAACGCCAGAGAGATGAGGGAAGGCAACCTTTCTCAGTGCGCAACAGACTGGATCTTGCAAAGGTGGATCATGGACCAAGTTAACAATAGGGCGACATCCATACGAGAGGTTGATGCAACGCCGTATGCTTCCGCATTGATAGAAGGTCATCGTGACTTTGGTTATAGCTTGGAAACTGCCCTTGCTGACGTAATTGATAACTCAATAACTGCAGGTGCGAGAACAGTTCAGTTAATTGCTATAACCGAGGTTGAAGAGCCATACATTGCTTTAGCCGATGATGGAAGTGGCATGAATGAGGCTGAACTGATCGAAGCAATGCGCCTCGGTTCAAAAAATCCAAAAGATGAAAGAGCCACTGATGATTTGGGACGGTTTGGACTTGGCCTCAAGAGCGCGAGTTTCTCTCAGTGCAGGCGCCTTACAGTATTAACTAAGCGCGATGGAGTAACGTCTTGCGCTCGTTGGGATCTGGATCGAATAGGCGAAATAGACAATTGGTCTCTTGAGCTAATTGACGATTCAGAGGGCATGACCGGCTACGATCTTTTGTCTCAGCGCGGCACAGTTGTGGTTTGGGAAAAACTTGATCGTTTAATGGGCGGATTTAATGTCGATCAGTATAAACGAGTGAACCAAATTAATATGGAGCTCGCTCGTGCAGAGCGCCACATAAAGTTGGTTTTTCACCGATTTCTTGAAGGAACGAAACCAGCACTGAAGATTTTATTGAATGGTCGTCAGTTGCGCCCGACCGATCCGATGGCTGAATTTCACCCCTCAACCCAAAAAGATCCAGAAGATATCCTTCCGCTAAGCCAAGGCCAAGTCCGCATTCGATGTTATACGCTTCCCCACCACAAGAATATGTCCCGTGAGGAGTGGGAGAAAGTCGGCGGCGTCGAGGGTCATCTAAAATCCCAAGGGCTCTATGTATATAGAGAAAATCGTTTGATTATAGCTGGCAGTTGGCTCGGACTTGCGCGTCAAACGGAGCTAACAAAGCTTTGTCGCATAGCAGTCGACATTCCCAATACTATGGATTCTGAGTGGAAGATCGATGTTAAAAAGGCATCTGCTCAACTCCCTCCTGTTGTGAGAGAGCGCTTAAAAAAGGTTGTTGAACGGTTTACTGGAACATCAAAAAGAACATATATCCGTCGAGGTCAAAAGTTAGTTGATGAGACACGGTTTCCGATGTGGAGCCGTGTCCAGAAAGACGGGGAGGTCAGTTTTCGGCCAAATCCGGAGCACCCTGTGTTCCAGGCCTACTTGCACCAATTACCCCAAGAACTGCGCGAAGGTTTCAATCGATGCCTACGCTTGCTCGGTTCTGGACTTCCAATTGCGACATTACACGCGGAACTTGTTGGGAATGCAGAGATTGTTGTGGCGGAAGAAGTTGACGATGCTGATCTTAAGCATGTTGTCTATGCGCTCGCAGATACGCTCACAGAAAATGGCGTCTCGTCAGAAGCTTTATCCGATACCTTGCAGAGTTACCCTTACCTTCGGTCAAACTGGTATGCAGTAAATGAAATTCTTGCATCATATTTTAAAGAGGAAAACAAATGAGCGGGTCTTTTGAGGCGTTACAAAACGTAGTTGAATCCGCACTATTTGACCAACCGAGGAGAACTGAAGAAGAGCTCCGCACAATGATACGAGACTTGGGTAAGGTTATTGCTCCGTCTTTGAGCGTTGAGGATTTGGAACGCCTAGCGCGTGAAATAGAAGTTAAACAGGGAATTAAAGCCGGTCTAGGGGCAGTCGTCGATAGTGAGGATTTTGAACCTTGGTTAGACGACGCGAAATCATCAATCGAACCATTTTATTGGAATAGATATCGTAAACTTCTATTGCATAATGGTTTGCCTAAAGAGGTTGTTATAGCTACCGACAAAGTTACCGACAAAATTCTCGGTCGCTTAGGTAATCCCAACAAGCATGTCCAGTGGGACAGACGTGGGATGGTTGTCGGTCATGTTCAAAGTGGTAAGACTGCCAATTATGCCGGTGTAATTTGTAAGGCTGCCGATGCCGGTTATCGTTTGATTATAGTAATTGCGGGCATTCACAATAATTTGCGAAATCAGACTCAAGCAAGGATAGATGAGGGGTTTATCGGGCGAGACACAGGGAAATTGCTCGAGCGAAACAAAGGCAACGGACGTAATGTTATTGGCGTGGGAAAGTTCGACCCAAGCAGAACGCCTGTGAGCTTGACCAATACACTAAAAGATTTCAACAAGGAAACGGCTTCAACAAATACTAGTGAGATCGATTCCTACAAGGTTCCCGTCGTGCTAGTCATCAAGAAAAATCATCGCACGCTGGCTAATCTTCTCGACTGGTTACGGGACAATAGTTCACGTGGGGACAGGGAGATGATCGATCAGCCGATGCTTTTGATCGACGATGAGGCTGACAATGCTTCAATTAATACAAAGTACAACAAAAAGCTCGTTACAACGATAAACGCTCAAATCCGAGACTTATTAAGTATGTTTCATCGAAGTTGCTACGTGGGCTACACGGCAACTCCATTCGCAAATATATTTATCGACCCTGATCAAGACGATGAAATGTACAACGAGGATCTTTTTCCTCGTGATTTTATAATCGGACTGGATGCGCCCACCAATTATTTCGGCCCTACAAAAATTTTTGTTGACGGATTACCTGAAGACGGCGAACCAACTTGGCTGCGTTATATCTCTGACAACGAGGACATTTTGCCGATTAAGCACAAGATTGATCATCAGTTGGACGTTCTTCCTGATTCATTGATTTATGCACTTAGGGCATTCCTTTTAGCTAGATCGATCCGTAATCTCCGGGGGCAGCGCCCTTCTCATTGTTCAATGCTCGTTAATGCAAGTCGTTTCACCGATGTTCAGGGAAGGCTGAGAAATTGCCTTCACGAAGCTTTGGAACGGATTCAAAATGCAGTTCGGGTAAATGCTAGTCGTGAAGAAGCTGCACTTGGAAATCCGGAAATTGCCGATCTGTATTCTGTTTGGGAGCAAGAATATGCAGAGTCGGAATCAAGTTGGCCTGATGTACAAGCAGAACTTTTTGACGCGATAGCCTCAGCAAAAATTGTGGAAGTGAACAGCAGAGCTAATGATCTTGACTATACCAATTCAGGTGAGCGTGGGCAGACTGTTGTTGCCGTTGGCGGCTTTTCTTTATCACGTGGATTGACCCTCGAGGGTTTGACGATTACTTGGTTCTTGCGCAACTCTATGATGTACGACACGTTGATGCAGATGGGGCGGTGGTTTGGATACAGAGATCAATACGAAGATCTGTGTCGCATCTGGATGACACCTGAGGCTATTGATTGGTATGCGTTTATCGCGAATGCCGCAGACGAGCTTCACGACGAACTAAAGACTATGGAAAAAGCGAAGGCTACGCCCACCATGTTTGGCTTGGCTGTCCGAAGCCATCCTGCATCTTTGCTTGTTACTGCAAAGAACAAGATTGGGTCAGGAAAAAAAATCACGGCGCTTGTGGGCTTGTCGAACAAGTTTGTTGAGACGGCGAAGATAAGCATTAGGCCTCAGGATTTGAGAGCTAATGTGGAGGTTGCTAAGGCGTTCGTAGGTCGGGTCCAAGAAAGCGAGGCATATAGAGAACCAACGGCGTCGGCCTGGGGCGAACTCTGGAGAAACGTGCCCGTGGAATTGATAGATCAGTTTCTCGCTGGATGGAGAAATGCCGAACAGAGCGTTACAACTGATACTGGTCCTGTAAGAGCCTATATACGTGCTAGGGCCCATGATGAACTTCCTACTTGGGACGTTCTTTTTGCAGGAAAGAAAGCCGGTGATGCGGACCCCGTTCTCGGAGTGCCAATTACTCCGGTTAGCCGTTCTGTGGATTTACGCGACTTAAAATACAACTTTATGGCATTTAGTGGTAAGGGAATGCGGCTTGCCTCAAGAGGAATCGAGAAAGCTGGTGTTGCTCCAGAAAAAGCTGAAGATGCCGAGACTGAATATCGAAAAAGAAAAAACAAAGAATTAGATGAGAATTTGAATTTCCCTGACAATATTTACCGGGCTGCAAGAGATAGGGGACTATTTATACTTCATTTGGTCAAAGCAAAGGCGCCAACAGGTAAAGAAAACGAAACGGATGTTGACCTCATCCCGTCGCAATCGGTAATCGGCTGGGGCATTAGCTTGCCGGTATCTGCACGCCCCGCTGAGCGAGTGGAGTACGTTGTGAATACGGTGCGTTACAAAGAGCTTTTTGGTGAAGCTGACGAAGACGAAGACCAAGAGGCTGAATATGAATGAAATTCATCCATGGAAAAACCTTGGGCCAAATGATGCGCGGAGAGTAAATAGTTCGGGACGCTTTGATTTTTTCTGGGTAGTTCTTGAAGCGAATGCTCCGGGCCTCATGCTCAAGCTGAGGGATCTGCCAGATCCTTTACCTTCGATCCCAAAATTACGAAATTTGGTAGCTTCTTTCCGCAAGATGGAGACTGGCGGCGCTTTTGTACTTGGTCTGAAGGAATTAAGCCAAGTCGAAGTTTTTGAGACACTCTGTCGAGATGTTGTGTCAGCTGGTGAGTCTGGCTCAGATTTGGATGACGCTCTAGCAAGAACAATTCAACGTACCCGACGCTGGCACCATCTTCTGAGAGGGGGTGCGGTTAGCGGGCTCTCGGTAGAGGAGCAGCGCGGTCTCGTTGGAGAGCTTTCATTTTTGCGTGAACTCGTCAATGCTCTTGGCCCTGAAACGGCTATTGAGGCTTGGACTGGCCCGACGCGGACATCAAAAGACTTTGAATTTATTGGTACGTGCATTGAGATTAAAACTCGTCGTGCGGCTGCAAAGCCGTATGTTGCTATCTCCTCGGCGGACCAGCTTACGGATGTCGATGGGTGTCGCCTGTTCTTGAGGGTAATTAATGTCGCCTCTGCTGTATTGCATGAGGGTCAGAGCTTGCATGATCACGTCAGCATTACCGCTGCTATGTTTAGGGAGACGGATAGAGCCTATGAAGTCTGGGAAGAAGCTATTTCCGCGACGGGCTACGAATCTGACAATCATTATGACGGCAGACGATGGCAGCTTGGAACGATAAAAAACTATGAGGTTCTTGAAGGGTTTCCCCGCATTTCAGGACCCATTCCTCAGGGAGTGAATAATATCGGCTACTCAGTGTCTCTTGATGTTTGCTCCGATTTTGCAACAGATGATGACCTTGTTGAGATAATTAAAAAAGGACTTTCCCAATGAGTGAACTCAAGGAATTTAATCATCAGCTGATTGCAGACATCCAGGGCGACGCTGATGTTATGGGCCTCGTTACCGTAGAGGCTTTCTTTGAGAAGGTTGGCGATCTACTCACCGAAGCCGGCGAGATTGATGAAGCGAATCGCGCCTATTATGAGGGGAGTTATTCTAGGGGACCTCTGCAGGTCGATGGCTATGGAGGAGACCCCAGGGACACGGATGGAGTGTTGAGCCTAATTCTTTGTGATTTTTCGATCAACGAAGATATTCGTGTTTTGAACAAAGAGCATATACAGAGGTTACAGCAGCGACTGTTCAGGTATTTGTCGGCCTCATTAAAAGACGATTTTCGAAATCAGTTAGAGGAGACGAGCGCAAGCTTTGGGTTGGCAGATTTGATATCCACAGCTTGGAAATCGGTAGACAAAGTAAAGCTCATTATCGTGACTAACGGTAATTTTAGCGCCCGCTCAGACGCAGACGATATTGAGGCTGTTGATGGTAAACAAATTACCCTAAGCGTCTGGGACCTTAAGAGATTGATGCAGTTCATGGAGCAGGGACAGGTAAGGGCGGATCTTGCAATTGATTTCGAAAATGACTTTGGCGGCGGAGTTCCCCTTTTAAAAGCGTCTGGCGGTCAGTCATCTTTTGAAAGCTACCTCGCTGTTATTCCTGGTTCGCAATTGGCTGAGATTTACGACAAGTGGGGGTCACGCCTCCTAGAGGCAAACGTCAGGAGTTTTCTTCAAGCAAGAGGAAAGGTGAATCAGGGTATTCGAACTACGATACGTGAAGAGCCCAATATGTTTTTCCCCTACAACAATGGGCTGAGTGCTACTGCTGACGGGATAGAAGTTAAGCAGTCTGAATCGGGTCTTCAGCTCGTTCGTGCGGATAATCTTCAGATAGTGAATGGGGGCCAGACCACAGCTTCGCTTCATGCTGCCAGGAAAACATTCCCGGAACAATTGGGGCAGATTCACGTGCAGATGAAATTAACCATCGTTCCGCATCGACAGTCGGAGGAAGTGGTTCCGCGAATTTCTGAGTATGCAAATAGTCAGAATAAAGTGAATGCAGCCGACTTTTTTGCAAACCATCCGTTTCATATCCGCATTGAAGAACTGTCTCGTCGGATTCTCTCTCCGGCCGGTCAGGGCGGTTACAGGGAAACGAAGTGGTTCTATGAGCGCGCTAGAGGACAGTATGCCGACGAAAGAGGGAGAAGAACCCCTGCAGAGCGCAAGAAATTTGATGCGGAATACCCAAGGTCTCAATTTTTCACAAAGACAGATCTGGCAAAATTTGAGAATACATTCGAGTGTCTGCCTCATATTGTAAGTCTAGGGGCACAAAAAAACTTCGCAGCATTTGCTCGAGATATTGGAAAACGCTGGGGAAGCGATGGAACAGTATTTTATGAGCTTTGGTTTAAACGAATGATTGCTAAAACGATATTGTTCCGTGCAATGGAAAAAGCAGTGTCAGCAGCGGAATGGTACGAGGGTGGATATCGAGCAAACATTGTCACTTACGGAATAGCGAAAGTTGTTCATGATGCCAAGCAAAGAGGTAAGTTGGTTGATCTTGACACTATTTGGCGTCAGCAAAGAATTTCCTCCGATCTTCAAGAAATTTTGCTTATCGCTGGGAGGGTAGCCCAAGACGTTATTACGGGCCCACCTAAAGGAGTTCGGAATTTTAGTGAATGGGCTAAAAAAGAGGTTTGTTGGAAATGGCTTTCAGAACGCTCGGTCGAGTATTCACCCAAGCTAGACCGGGTGTTGATTTCATCCGAAGCGGCAAATACTTTAGTTCGTGAGGCCCGCGCAGAAAAGGCTGTAGATAATAGTGTAAATGCTGAAATCGAAGTTCATCGTCTTGGAGGTACCTATTGGGCTAGCCTTTGCGATTGGGCTCGAAAGCGAGATGTACTTACACCTAAAGAAATTGGCATAGTTGAGACGTGTGCTGCTATCCCGCGGAAAATGCCCTCTGAGAAGCAGTGCCTCATCGCGCTGGTCGCCTTGGAAAAAGCAAAAAGTGAAGGCTTTGAATTGTGACTAATTTGACCAATTTTATTGCAATTAGTCGAGCCCTAACCCGGTTATTCCTGGGTTGTATCTGACGCGTTTTTAAGCAAAAGATACACTACCGAAGCAATACGATTAGCAAGTAATGGAGGTACAGCATTTCCGACCTGGACGTATTGTTGTGTGCGATTACCCTCAAAAAAGTAGTTGTCCGGAAAGGTCTGAATCCTGGCAGCCTCGCGCACAGTCAAGCTTCTGCATTGTGAGGGGTCATAGTGTATAAAGTAGTGCCCGTCTTTCGAGATATGACTAGTAACGGTGCTGGCGATACGGCTCTCCCCCTGCACCTTGAACCTGTCTACAAAATTGCCGCTTTTCCAGTTCTTGTGGGTAGGCGCAAGATTCTCCGGGTAGTCTTTTGAACGTGGTGATGCCCCCTTATTAACCGAGGCATGGCAGCTTGCAAAAAGGTACCGATGAAGGTCTTCGGGCATGTGGTTTCTTGCCTCGTGATTTATCACGCCCGCCATTAATTCATCTCTGTACCAAGCTTTCAACGATTCAGGCATTAGTGTGGTCCGGTTGACCGAGATTGGGACAAACCTTCCCCCTTGTCCCGGGTCTTCAGCCGAAGACTCGTAGGCCCATTGCGCAGTATTTTGGGCTTCTTCAGAAAATGACAAAGCGCTGTACACCTTTGAAAATCCGGTATACAGATTATCGCGCCACGACTTGAAGTCATTTGGCTTGCATCTCGTTAAACCGCTTCGAAGCCTTGGGAGGTCTGCCAGAACCTGGCCGGGCGTGATGTGTGCGTCACTTCTCCACTTCGCCAGTAACTCTCCCTGGATATTGCTTTGTCTCAGATTCTTGCGAACACCCAGCAAAATTACCCGGTGCCGGGCCTGAGGAATGCCGAAATCTTCCGCACGAATGACGAAATCCTTGTTGCGAAAATGTCCCACCCCCCCCAGGTCTTCCAGAGGATATGCTAGTGGAAGCAGTTCATATTCGGCCTGTTCATTATCGCTGTTAAGTGCTCTAGCCGGACATTGCAGATCCCTCCGGATTTTCTCAAAGATTGACTCGCCGTTTACTTTGGCGGTAAGTAGACCCTTAACATTTTCCATGACGAAGATGTCCGGCTGCACGAGGTCCAGAACCTTCAGGTATTCCTCGTAAAGGAAATGGCGATCATCTTTCTCAGCGGTATAACCCTTGATTCCTTTATTTCGGGCACGGCCGACGAGTGAATAGGCCTGACAAGGGGGGCCTCCAATCACTAATTTGGGGCCATTGTGACCCTCGATTCCATGTTCAATTGCAGAAAATATTTCTTCGTGATCTTCGCTGCCAAGAGCCTTGGGGCCACCTAACGTCTCTCGTTTTGCCGCTTCCCACTTTCTTGGAAATTTCTCAGAAAAAAAATTTTCAGCGCTTACTTTTTCATTGGAGCTCAAATACTCGTAGTAGGCAGCTGGAATTTCTTCGCCACGAAATTGACGGTAAAAGGCTCTGAGTGTGAGCGTCTTGTGAGCACTTTCCTCCTTCTCAACGGAGGCAACGATTTTGAAAGGGAAGCACCCGGTATTTGTTTGAAAGGCAGAAAACCCCTCCCCAAGGCCACCCGGGCCAGCAAAAAGGTCGATTATTTTGATAGTGTCAGTCATTGATGCTTCGCCAAAATCACGTTGGCAGCTAGCATACCAGGTAACACTTCTTTTTCCAGGGGCCAATTACAGTATGGCCGATGTAGTCGACGCAAAAACTCGCTCAAGAATGATGTCTGGCATCAAGGGAAAGAACACCAAGCCAGAGCTCGTGATCAGGAAAGAGCTTCACGCGCGCGGATATCGATTCAGGCTGCATCGCAGAGATTTGCCCGGGTTGCCCGATATCGTTTTGCCTAAACATAAAGCGGCGATTTTGATTAATGGGTGCTTCTGGCATGGTCATCAATGTCGATTGTTCAAATGGCCGAAAACACGCCCCGATTTTTGGAGGACTAAAATCGAGGGCAATATACGCCGGGACCGGCAGAAACTATCCGAGCTACAGAAGCTGGGCTGGCGTGTATGTGTGCTTTGGGAATGCGAAATCAAAGGTGTTGGTGAGGACCGTTTGAATAGAGTGATTGAAAGCACGGGGGAATGGTTGATCGGAGACGACAGCTATCTTTTTATTCCCCATGGCAAAACACAGGCAATTCGTGATTAGGTAAGACTCATCCGGTTGCACAAGAACTGAAGAGCATCCAATGACAATTGCTCCATACAACCGCAAAGCCCAAACCTTCTTTGACCAATACCAGTCACTGACCTTCGAACAGGTCCATAGCGACTGGCTGCCACAGTTGGACAACAAGTCGGGCCTGGCTCTGGATGTTGGTGCGGGAAGTGGTCGCGATGCGCTGGCACTCGCTGAGCGGGGCTGGGATGTAGTTGCTGTAGAGCCTGCTTCTGAGCTTCGTCGGCTAGGAGAGGCAGCAACATCTCATAGGAGTATCCAATGGCTGGATGATTCGCTGCCCAATCTCAATGAAATCCGGAAACTCAGTCACCGTTTCGATCTCATTCTGGTTTCGGCGGTCTGGATGCATTTGCCCCCGACCTCGCGTGAGAGAGCCTTTAGGATTTTAACCGAGCTTTTGGCACCCTCCGGTCTGTTGATCATCACGCTTCGTCATGGACCGAGTGATGGCGAACGGCAGTTTTATGAGGTCAGCAGGGCAGAGCTGGACAGTTTTGCCCGCCAGCGCGCGGTGATGCCGGTTCCATTGCCGGAAATGCGCAGAACCGACGAACTCAAGCGCGAGGATGTCTGGTGGGAAACAGTCGTTTACAGGCTTCCGGATGATGGTACTGGTGCGCTTCCAACTTTGCGGCACATCATCGTCAATGACAACAAGTCCTCGACCTACAAGCTGGGACTGCTTCGAACGTTGGTGCGGATAGCTGACAGTTCACCGGGACTGGTGCTGAACCGGACCGATGACTGGGTAGAGCTCCCACTCGGTGCCGTAGGGCTGTTCTGGCTGATGCTTTATCATCCGCTGGTTCTAAGGCATCGGTTGCGCCAGGCACCTGGTGCTGGCGGTTATGGTTTTGCCGGTCATGATTTCTATGAGCTGGAAAAGCTTTCACCTCTGGATTTCAGGGTGGGTATGTCACTTTCTGAAGAGCATGCACCGGTGGTGTTGCGCGCCATAAAACTTGCTTCGACTAATATCCTCAAGAATCCGGCGAAATTCACCACCTGGCCGGGAACAAACCGGCAGGTTTTCGAGGGTGGCAGCAGCGCGTTCACGATCCGTAAGCAGGCGGTGCGGCTGGATAAGGACACGCTGGCTCGCTTTGGCCGTTTCCGTGTTCCCGCGATGCTCTGGGATACCTTCAGCCGATACGCCTGCTGGGTTGAGCCAGCGATTGTGAATGAGTGGGTGAACCTGATGGGAAGCTGGGAGGTGCGTTACTCCACGGAGATTTTTCATCATGCGCTGCAATGGGCAGAAGGACGGCGTGATACGACTGTCGTCCGGAAGTTGGTGGAGCAGCAGCTTTCAGAAGGTCAGGTGGAGTGTGTGTGGACGGCTCGCAACCTGAAGGCGTTGAATTACGATATTGATCACTGTTTTCCATGGTCCAGGTGGAACAACAACAATCTCTGGAATCTGTTGCCCGCCTCGCATTTGGCTAACGCGGCGAAGTCTGAAAAACTTCCGGCAGACTCACTCCTGAAACAGGCCCGGCCGCGGATTACCGATTGGTGGAATCATGCGATTGTCGGTACCGATCGGGAATCCCAGTTCTTTTGCGAGGCTGAAGCGGCGTTGCCTTTGCTGGGGGATAACCCCACCGTTGATAGCGTATTCGAGGGTATGCTCCAACAACGATTGCGGCTGAAAAACAATTTGCAGTTGGCCGAGTGGTTAGGGATGTAGCTCAGGTCGCTGCCATTCGGGGAGAAAGCTAGACCCCGATCATCCTTTAGGGTGCGGTCGGACTTTAGGGTGACCTGCGGGTAACTAGCGTAAGTTTCGTCATAGTGAAAGCTCCACTGCGACACCAACATGATCAGAAAGACGAGGGTCCGCCTTTCCGCTCTCTGGCCATTTAATCGTTTCGCCGACGCGAAGTCCTCGTGCTTCCGATACGCATATGTGATCAATGCACGCGTAACGTTTTTCTCGGTCCCACTCGACCGGATCATTTGCTTCGGCGGTCAAGGCCGTCATGCTGATGTCCGGGGCAGCAAGCGCGGCCTCAAGAAGCTCGCGCTGCCTCTTAGAGCCATAATAATGGTACGGCGCCAGGTCTTGGTTAAAATCCCCTGCGACAACGTGTAATGCATCCGGAAATGCGGCGCGAAGGTTTCGCCAGTCACCAACGTAGGTGTTCAACGCTTCCGCAAAGGCCTCACCACCAGCTGATTTAAAACCACCCCATTGGCTTCCGCCCCATGGCAATACCATTGCATAAACGACGATTGGGCCGATGTCCGGGTGTTCTATATGCGCAGCGGTACAACGTGCGGTATCCGATACAGAGGATGGAAGGTGCGATATCGGGTGGCGAGACCAAATGCCTGCCCAGTGCTCCCCGGGTTCCGACTCCCTGTCTGGTTCGCCGCTCATCACGGAGCTGTATCCGGCTCCAGGACCGACCAGTTCATGGGTTTCAGTTAGAATCCAGATGTCGGCATCTATTTTCAAGAGTTGGGCTTGAATGGCAGAACAGCGCCTTTGCGAAGGCAGAACCCGCTCCAGATTCCAGTTGCCGATTTTCATCGCGAACTCCTGAGTTTGGGAAACGGTCTCATTTGCATGCATCTTGGAGTGTAACCATCCCCTAAAGCTGGTTATATGTCATTAGCAATCAGGGACTTTTAGTACCAGCGATTTCGGGAAACCTGTCTCCGCCAGCCCCAAAGTCGGGAACAACGACGTAACCGTCCCGGATGTCGCCAAAGACATTCTGCGGATATCCGAATTGGTAAAGTGCCGCAATGTAAAGGCAGACGACAGCATCAAGCACATCCTCGTTATGCTTCAGGTCAAGTCCACGAAGTTTGGCAATGCGGTCTGGGTCGAAAAAGTGAAGAAACCTGTCCCGGATGCGCAAATCGATGACCCCGCTCTCACTCAATCCCACCAGTAACCTGGCCAGCACTACCTGCCCGTCTCTTTTATCTGCCGCTTTGCCTTTTTTGTATTTGAGTCGCTCAGGAAGTTGGAAAATCTCTATCAGCGCAGGGTGCGGGTAACACTCCAATTGCCATTTCTCTTCTTGCTGGCCTAAATGCGCAAAACCATGTTGTACGAGTTCCGCTGCGATCCGAACCCCATCGGCATCCGGGTACAAGGTAAGGTTTGAGGCGTGGCAGGAAGCATACCTGGACCCATATTCCCGACTCAGCGACCGTTCGCAGGCTCGTTGGCCATTTTCATTATTGATAATCAATGGGCCATCGATGGCGATACCGTGAAGCTGCTCCGCTGAATTCAATTCAGACAACACGGTTGCAGCAGTGAAAATCTTCTCCTTCACATCGGTAAGGGTAAGCATTGAGTCTTCAAGGCTGCCAAAGGCAATTGCTGAAGGGTTACGGGTGCTTTGCCAGGCCAAATCCACGCCTGCGAGTAAAACCATATTCATTGACCTTAAGATGGCTAATTCAATTTGATATCTTGCGGTTAAGGTTTTCTGGACTGACTTACAGAATGATAGCGATCTTCAGGAACGTTATCAGGGCTACTTTCTTTCGATGACGCGGTGAGATTTGCGTGGACTCAAATACAACCAAAATAGTCTTGTTCACCCTGGGTGAGGCCCCCGATCATCGCGGCCGTCTGATTAGCAAGATCTGGGGTATGAGCAACGAGGCCCTCGAATCCACCCACGACTACATTCAATGGCTTTTCCCTATTCCGGAAGGGAGCTCCTTCAACGACTTTGCCCCCTTGCTCACCGCCGAGGCCGCCAACTGGTTCCATCGAAATCCTGAGCTTCAGGCGCAACAGAAAAAATCATTGGATCGAATGGTTGAGTTTTTTGGCCTGAAAGCGACAGGTTCTGGATTTGATGCCGCTTCGCATCTGAATGAGCGCGATCACCTTTGGCTGAGGCAGTTTGATCACAATCATCGACGTATCAGCCGGATTATTCGGAGCTTCCATCTGTGTCATCAACCGGAACTGGCCGGGTCATTTCGCGATGCGATGGTACAAATCGGGCAGCGTCAGGGTGATGTTTCCGATGCTACGGTCGGCTTCTGGACAACCGCGCTGTCTTGATTCCAAAGTGCCGTGATTACTTTGATTCTATAAAGCCAGCGTAAACTCTGGGCTTGAAGGCAAATATTAAAGGAAACATCATGCTCAAACGGCAGGCAACGCTAGTTATCGCACTTTGCTCAATATTCCTATCGGCAACCACCATGGCGACAGAAGAAGCGGAATATACAGTACTCCTGAAGGAGGAGAACCTGGAAGTACGTCTCTACGAGCCGCATATTGTTGCAGAGACTGTCGTTGACAAAGAATTTGAAGACGCGGGCAGTGAAGCGTTTGGCCGTTTGTTTAAATACATTTCCGGCAATAACCAGGCCCAGCAGGAAATCGCCATGACCGCGCCCGTTGGCCAGGTGGCTGAGGGTCAGGAAACCAAGAGCCAGGAAATCGCGATGACGGCACCGGTAGGCCAGACCCAGGTGGACGGGAAATGGGCGGTCAGTTTTATGATGCCAGGATCATTTACGATGCAGACCACTCCGAAACCCAGGGACGACAGGATCATCATTCGCCAGGTACCAGAGCGGACGATGGCCGCCATTGAGTACTCCGGGTTTTGGAGCAAATCGGGCTATCAAAAGAACAAGTCGAGGTTGGAGGAGTGGATCGACAAAAAGGGATTCATTATTCAGGGCCAGCCAGTCTGGGCGCGATATAACGCACCGTTCATGCCGTGGTTTTTGAGGCGAAATGAAGTGTTGATCCCAATAGACCATTTGCAGTGATAGCGCGTATCAGGCTACTCACCTGGGCACCACGATCATCAAGGGAAGTTATTCATGCAAAACGTGCGCGTCGCCATTGTTGGCGCCGGCCTGGCGGGTTTATATGCCGCTTATGTGCTTGAGAAAAAAGGCATCAAAGATTATGTCGTTCTGGAGGCGAGGGACGTCCTTGGTGGGCGTATTGCGTCTACAATCCACTCTGGGGGTAAATCTGATGTGTCGGGTGAGGGCTTCGATCTGGGCCCTGCCTGGTTCTGGCCTGCATTCCAGACCGATATGGCACGGCTGGTGGATGAGCTCGAACTAGAGACCTTTGAGCAATTTGAAACGGGCGATATGCTTCTGGAGCGTTCATCTGATCAGTCCCCTGAGCGAACGGCTGGGTACGTCAACTCGCCACCTTCAATGCGAATTGCCGGTGGCATGTATGCACTCATTGATGCTTTGTATCAGCAACTTGATCCAGCGCGAGTTGTGACGGGCCAAACGGTTCGCAGCCTGCGCATTGCAGAACCCAATGTCGAGCTAGTGAGCGAAAATGCTAGAGGGCAAACCCTGAGGTACAGCGCTGAACATGTGTTGCTGGCTATGCCACCCCGATTAGTGGAGTCTCAGTTGACGTTTTCGCCTGCTCTACCTGATGAACTTGCGAGGCAGTGGCAGGCTACAGATACCTGGATGGCCCCTCACGCAAAATATATTGCCGTGTTTGATCGGCCTTTCTGGCGGGAGAAAGGGTTATCCGGGGAGGCCCGAAGTGCGCTCGGGCCGATGGTTGAGATCCACGATGCCTCTACTCAGGGAGGGAAGGCGGCCTTGTTTGGTTTCCTGGGTGTGCCTGCTGACGTGCGCCGTGGTGTTTCTGAGGAAGAGCTTATGACGGCTTGCCGTAAACAGTTTGTGCGACTGTTTGGTTCGCAAGCGGAAAATCCGGAGGCAGAGTTTCTCAAGGATTGGGCTAAAGAGGTTTATACGTCCACGGATACAGATCAAAGCGCCTCTGGTGATCACCCTAGGCCTGCCTTGTCGCCCAGCTCCGGTGTATGGGCTAACCGATTAACCGGCATTGGAAGTGAGTGGTCACGCGAGTTTACGGGCTATCTGGCCGGCGCAATTGAGGCGACGAATCGCGGTTTAGCCTCTTTTTAGGAATGTGTGCTGAAAGGGGCGCGTTTGTCTGCGCGGGCAGAGCTGTCTTCGGGTATGAAATGCTTCATCTGCTTATTCGACCCATGGGCCTGGCGCCCGC
>Ga0307960_1000462_pt1 | contig 22512 bp, 20 predicted proteins | sample OrgLakmetagen542_FD_201832 | JGI IMG/M metagenome (GOLD analysis project Ga0307960, IMG submission 201832) | Saline water microbial communities from Organic Lake, Antarctica - #542 | ecosystem: Environmental > Aquatic > Non-marine Saline and Alkaline > Saline | place: Antarctica: Organic Lake... | reverse complement strand
CACACACACACACACACACACACACACACACACACAAACACACACACACACACACACACACACACACACACACACACACACACACATGCAACCACACACGCACACACACACACACAAGCAAACATACACCACACGCACAGACACGCGCGCATGCACACACACACATGCACACACGTACACACACACACACACACACACACATACACACACACCACGCATGTGCAGGCAAAGCGTGGTGGACTGAGGGACACAGATGCCACCGACCTGCTGGCCACTGTGTTCAAGGCAGTACTTAACAAAACTTCCCTGGATCCCAAGGTATTTATACATGGGATTTCTTTTCTTTTTCGCCAGTTGGTGCTGAAAGTAGTACATGCTGTGTTGAGAGCGGCTGGCCCCTAGGAGAAATTAATCACATGATCTAGAGACAATCAATGCGATGCAAAAAGGTAATCGATGAATGTTTTTGCACCATAAGCCTCTGTGATTATGCAAATTCAAAGCACCAACACAGGACGTGCCGTTGCTGTAATAGAAAACATAAACAAAGCACCTGCACTCACAGGTCATTGGTGACATCGTGGTGGGTAGCGTGCTCGGCCCCAGCTCTCAACGTGCCAATGAGGCCCGTATAGCATCCTTCTTTGCTGGGATCCCTGAGGAGGTGCCTGTGCGGACTGTGAACAGGTAGGCAACAGGCAATGCTCTTTGTTGCCGCCCCAGTGCTTCTTTGCTTTCCGCGCTTGTGCCTGTCTGTCTGCCTCGAATGCCGACTCATTCTGCTGTGATCATGAAGTGGCTGAGGCAGAAAAGGTCACTCAAAGCCTTGCCCCCACCACTTCTTTTCTTTAAACTCTGCTTATTCAGGCGACACCCCCACCTGCACGCAGGCAGTGCTCCTCCGGCTTGCAGGCCATTGCTGACGTGGCAGCTGCCATCAAGGCCGGCTACTACTCCGTGGGCCTGGCTGCTGGCGTGGAGACCATGAGCCTCAACCCTATGGCGTGGGAGGGGGGCATGAACCCAAAGATTGCTGACGTGCCAAAGGCGCAGGTGTGCAGCAAAGAGGGTTTGTGGTGGATGGGCTCGTGCTTTTTAGAATGCTGAGGAGATGACGTGCACCCTCTGCGGCCTTTTGGATAGACTATCATGTGCTGAACTTTTTTTATCGTTTCCAGATCATGTCTTTATTGGCGTGAACACCGGTGTGTTATATTTGCCACGCGTCATGCATTGTCTGTAGAGACTGCTTGCGCGTGCGTGCACACGTATACACACACGTGAACGCGTGCACACACATACATGCATACACACATACACACACACACATGTGCACACACACACATACACACACATGCACAGGGCTGCATGATGCCCATGGGAGTGACCAGCGAGAATGTGGCTGCCAAGTACGGAATAGACCGCAAGACGCAGGATGCATTTTCAGTGCGCAGCCACCAAAAGGCTGCTGCTGCACGCGCTGCTGGAAGATTTAAGGATGAGATTGTGCCTGTGCACACCAAGGTGTGTTTCTTGTGTGCTTGTGGTCTGCTTGATTCTCTCTGTAAGCACACACCCCTTACCTCTTGCAAGACTGACCATGTTTCTTTAGACACACAGCTGATTGGCCCCTAGATCAGCGCAAACCTTACTGCACCATTAACATTTGCCCCCTAGATACGCGCAATCCCTTTATCTTTTGCCCCCTAGATCAGCGCACACCTTACTGCACCCCTAGACAGCTGATTGCCCCCAAGAACAGCGCAAATATTACTGCATCATTATCATTTGCTTCTCCCCTTGCAGCTGATTGATCCCAAAACTGGTGTAGAGACCCCTATTGTGGTCTCTGAGGACGACGGCATCCGTCCAGATGTGACAGCTGAGGTGCTGGGGGGCTTGCGTGCTGTGTTCAAAAAGGACGGCACCACCACCGCTGGAAACTCCTCACAAGTGAGTAGCTCTCCTACTGGCATGGTTCAGGGAAATATGTTGTAACTTGCACCACTTGTTTGCCTTTGTGTGGAAGCAGAGGGCCGCACTGCACACCACCCAGGGATTGTAGGGGGGAGGGCTTTTAACGGGGCTAGGGCCAGGAAGCAGTTCGCGCAAACATCTGCGAGCCATTCAGAGTAATGCAGTTCAAGACTGAATTCATTTGTCTCTCCCTGAAATGCTGCCTTGCCACAAAACCGTGATTGAGCTACAACTGCTACAATTGTAACATCCGCAGTAAGCGTGAACGTTCACATGCTTTTATGACGTCACAGCATTGACACCCCACGCATTCCTCCTTGTGTCCCATACAGATCAGATCACACAAGGAGCTCACGATGCCACTGCAGACAACGACACATACAAACACACATTCCTCCTCGTCCTCCTTACAGGTCACAGACGGAGCGGCTGCTGTGCTCATGATGACACGACGAGAAGCCCTTGCTCGTGGATTGCCCATCATGGCTATCTTCCGCTCCTTTGCCGCAGTAAGTCTGTGTGTGCATGTGTACTCAGTTTGTGCGTGCTAAATTTGAAGGGAAAGAGCTTTCAATTGTATGCACCGTGTAAATTTACACTGAAAACCTCGCTCTGCAAAGAGTTGCAGTAGCAGACATACCCCTTCCAGGCAAAGAGCAAGAGGGTTGCCATTGATTTGATTGCAAGCATTAAAGTGCAGGAATTTAACTACCAAGCCTGTAGGTGTGCGTGCGTGGGTTCACAGAAGCACAATTAACCGCGCCTGGCAAATGTGTGCGTAGGTGGGTGTGGACCCCGCCATCATGGGCATCGGCCCTGCTGTGGCCATCCCTGCTGCTGTGGCCAAGGCAGGGCTCACGCTGGACGATATCGATGTGTTTGAGGTCAACGAGGCGTTTGCCTCCCAGGTGCGGGTGCTGTGCAAAGTCCACAGTATGATTGTCCACGTTGGATGGGTACGAAAGCTGCAGGCCTCTTAAACAACTTTGCCCTTTAGATGTGACCTGTAAGCCCATCAGCAATTTTTTCTGTTCTTGTGTGCATTTGCCCACTGCGTTTATGATTTTACTTGCAGTACGATGCGTCCTAGTTAACTTTGCTCAATTGAATCTCTTGTATCCAACCGCCATTTATGTTCCGCATTCTGCACTTCAACACACCTCTGCCTCACCCTCGCATTCCAGGCCTCATACTCTATCGCCACCCTAGGCATCCCGCCCACCAAGGTCAACCCCAATGGTGGCGCCATTGCTCTGGGTCATCCCCTAGGGGCCACAGGCGCTCGATGCACGGCCACCCTGCTGCACGAAATGCAGCGGCGAGGACGCGCTGCACGCTTTGGCGTCGTCAGCATGTGTATCGGCAGCGGTATGGGAGCCGCCGGGGTCTTTGAGGCAAGTGAAAGAGATGTTACAAGCTCAGCAATGCATCGTCTAATTACAACTTATGAGTGAATTGTCATGGTCTATGAAAGAGATGATACACACTCTCCACCACTTGTTCCACCACCCTCTGTCTGTTGTTCCTGTTGGATATTGTGTTATGTACTATGTATCGTGTAGGCAAACGTGTCTGCTCTTTGTACTTGTATCCAGCATATCTGTCCGTAAGAAGGATCAAAGTTGTAAACCTCACACGCAAAGAAGCTTGTGCAAGAGCATGCGTGTGTTGAGCCTAAATATTGTGTTTGGTTGTGATGCGGGCAGAAAATTAGGTCTCAGACTTGCGCAGTAAGAGCTGCATTTTCTGCTGGATGAGATTGTGAATCAAGATTGTGAATGTTCTTTGTTGCATGTATGACGAGCAGAGGTTGGAATTCTGCAAAGTTATGTGCACTTCATCACTGCCGTGCAGATGGGAGGGGAGGTAGATGCCGTAATCAACGCGCGACCTCTTGTGGCCCAGGCGCACCTCAGCCGTGATGCTGTCGTGTAATTGTCGCTTCATCTGGGCAAGTCTTCTGCTTTCGGGAATGCAAACTTTATAGAGATCACAGTCAATGTTTGTGGCTGTCCTCACATGTATATAATCCTAGTTTGTTTGTGAGTTTGTCTTGCTTTTGATCCGTTGTTTCAAATGATTTAGTATGTTAGCTCGTTATTTGTTCGTATTGCTAGTGTACCATAGTGATCTCTCTGTCTGTGCTGTCTCAATTTCTGCGTTATGTCTTGCTTGCAAACATAGGATTTCAGCCTGGTTTGTTCTACCTGCTTTAGGTTCCTCAAATGCATACTACTATTATTATTACAAGAGGGTACTGTGCTTTCTAGTATTTTTTCGTTTGACGTTAATTTCTTCAGTAATTTACTTTGAAAGAACTATCTGTGTTCTGCATCAAGTGTTACTTTTAAGTGCTGGCTATTGCGCGACACTGTCTGGTGATAAAGCCCAGCATTTCGTGCTGTCCTTGCCACTAGTACTAAATCTAAAAGTCTACGCTGGAGAGCACCAGCTTGCACTAAGGAAAGGCTCTCAACTAGTGCTCACACTAGCCAGAGCTCCACCGTACTAGCTAGCCCGATTTCATATACACTGTCAAAAGTAGAAGTGGACTGAAGCAACGAGTTTAACAAGGGGTTACAAGGATGGCCTACAGCCCGAGTCCCATGCACAAAACGAGTTAAACAAACCAAAGACGCCCCCCGTCAAAAAGACCAAAATGTATAAGAAGCGGCCGATACAAGACTGTTGCGGATCTGATCTGCTGTCAGCCATGCTTATGCTCCTGTTTCCGCAGCATGATGCAAACATTTATCATAGTTACCAAATGGGGTGGCTATAGTTAGGTTGTCCATCTTGCGTTGCAGCGACAACTTCGTGGTACTTGTTGGTATTTAAAGTTGACAGTTGGTACACGTTTTGTTCAACAAGCTGGCGGGGCCTTTGTTTAGTATTCAGGGCACTATAATACTATGATCACCTGGTACGGTACTTGATAGTGACTAGCTAGTTTAGCCTGACTACCAGAGAAACAAAAAACGTAATAAATGTGTTTTCAATTGGAAAGATATTTTGACTGATTCCACAAGGAGAATAACTAAAGGAGGGTAGCTGCCCTGAATGCCTAGTGGCCCGTGGTCAGGCCAGACTCTTCGGCGTCGCGGTTTGAATCCACCTGGTAGCGTGAGTACTTTACTTTCCGACAGATCCGTCTCCGTTTCCTCAACCCATGCTTGCGGTGTTATCACCCCTGCGTAGTTTTTTCTTTTCTAAAGGAAGCGCTTCCTTTAAGGTTCAATCAGGCTGGCCGAGACCAGTCAGCAGCCGATCAGCCAAACAACCTGGCTGAAGGTCACCCCCCATTGTAACCATTGTAACCAATCAGGTAGGCAGGAGGTACAAGTCTGTATCGTCTGTTAGGAGTGCGCAATGCTCAGATCTTTTGTTCTGGATGCCATGTCTAGTTTATATGATGTGTCGTGGACCATCTCATGCGCGTGGTTACGGTAAACTAGCTGGATCTTTCATGCTCTTGTATTGCACCGTGCTCCTCCATCGTCGTGGCTACTATCACCTTCTAGATGACTAAATCTACTTGGTCAGATTTGCAGGAGCGACCATGCCTCTCCTAAGCCAGTGAAAATAATAGATTACTCGAGGGCTGGGCAGATAAAGCAAAGTCTCAACCACGTAGAACCGTACTTTCACTACAGGCACAAGGCGGTTACTATCAAAAGCAATTACAATGTCATGATATAAGGAAAGTTCATCACTTCATGGTAATGTATACAAAAAGTCTCATAATGTACACAGCGCCAAAAAGGCAGCACCAAAACAATATAGTTAACAGGTGGTGGTCCTAAAAAGCGCAACAAGAAGGGACGTGAGCTACCACACCACACATGTCAATCAGAAAACAACTCAGCCGTAGACATGTCTTTCATGCGGGGGAACGCCGCGGTTTCTGCGAGTTGGCCCTCTGCCCATTGCAGCAGTCGCAGCAGCATGGGTAGACGGGGCTCGTATTCCTGTGCCTGTCAAGGGTGAAGAAGTAACAGTGAAAGTTTACGCTAGAAAGCACCAGCGTGCATTAAGGAAGGCTCTCAGCTAGTGCTCACACTAGCCAGAGTGAGGGTGAAAATAAGTATACTTGCAGATACTTGTATGAATAAAGCTCCGTTGAAAATGCCGACGAGCCAGCATAATTAAGAGAGGGGGCTGTGCAGGTGCCTGCACCTGGCAGCTTTCGTCCCTGTCAAATTTCAGCAATAAATCTCTGAAAAACTAAAGCGGGTCAGTTCAGGATGAAACTGCTTTGGTGAAAACAAATGAGGCGTCATAGGTCATACGCATAGGTCATACGCATAGGTCATACGCACAGGTAATATGTCAAAAAGCCCGTAATAGGGTGGGGGCCTGTAACAAGGTGGGGCTCATGGGCCTACGAGGGTGAAAGGTTCACTGAAAGCAACGCTTAAGTTTTAAATCGTTTTATGCACGCCAACGAATTTAAGATAGAGAAGCATATCCAACATATGGTATAAGAATGTATAGACATGGTTGGTCAAGCTGGATTTTGTGTCTCTTGGACTTGACCTGCAAGCGCTTGTGAATCTGGAAGCAAATCACATCGTTCCATTCACAGGCATAGGCATAGTACTTTTAAGCTTTTTTCTTCCTCTCTGTGGTGGACTTTTACGGTACCCGGTACCAAAGTGGCTCCTTGTCCTTAATCAACGGTTTTTCACCTCGTTGGTTTTACACTGCCTGTGTAGTTGATCCAATTTATTTTTTGCTATTGCACAGGTAAGGAGGGCAAAATGATGGAGATATGCATTCTGTTCTTTAAAGCCTAAAATGGTGGGAAGGAGGTCCAGAAAAATTTGTGCTGGATTTCTACCGTGCAGCAGTAGTCCCTGAAGAGCTTTACCGTGCAGCAGTAGTCCCTGAAGAGCTGATAGGCATCAGTTCAGTATACAGGAAGCAAGCCCATAATCTTGGGGAGCTGCAGAGGTATACAAGCACCAAAATACAAAAGCCACAGAACACAAAATGCTACGGAATCGCAACTCGGTAGTGGTACCACTACTTGTAGGTCTTCTCACTGGTTCCTCAATGCACACACTATCAATCTGTCAAGAGGAGTGAGGCAATGAAGCGACCGCACGCCCAAAGTAATGTGCCCTAGCTTGGGCTAAGAGGGGGAGGGGGACAATCTTGCAGTTGATGATGGTAGATGGCCAATTTCAGTGTGGTTTGGTGGCACGGCCACAACCATGGTACAGCTCTAGAGCACAGTGCATAAAAAAGCTGATGGTAATGCCAATAAAGCATTCACCTGTGCCGTGAGGATAGCAGCGTTCAGCTCCCCAGCCGTCTTCTGCCGCTGTGCCAGCTGCATGAGGTCACCCACAGGTGAGGAGTTGGGCTCGTTGAAGGCCAGCAGGGCCATGGTGCGTTCTGCGTGTGTTGTGTTGTGTGCATGAGTATGGTGTGTGTATATGTGCCTCCGTATATGTGTGTATGTGAGCGTGTGTGCGTGTGCACGTGCTTGTACATGTGTCAACGTGTGTCTATGTGTCTATGTATGTGCGTGTGTACGTGTGTTTGAATGTGTCTTTGTGTGTGCGTTGTGTGTGTGTTTGTGTGTGTGTGTAAGTGTCAGGGTTGTTCAGTCAAGGTTCGGCCAAAAGTTTGGGTTTGTGAACTTTCACGCAATTTAATGAATTTAAAAAGTGCCGTTCGGAGTTCGGTCAAAGTTCGACAAACTTTTAAGAGTTCATCGAACTTTACAGCATGCGTCTGTCAAAATTGCAAGGGACAGCAGCCCCCCCCGTTTAGTCCCACTCTTTCCTTGCAGTAACAGAAACATGTTCAATGATTAATATATGAAATATGATTTGTGATATGTATGAGGCCAGGAAGTTTCTTTGTTCTTAGGGTCAGGCCAGCCATCCCTGTGAGAGTTCTTGCCCCTAAGCAGAAAAGTACATTAAAGTATGTAGGAACCTTAATTAATTATATTTAAGCACCCCTGCACGCTCAGTTTGTGGCGGGAGGTGCCCAGGTGGGCAGGGTGGAAATCCCTGTCAGAAATTGGATTTACAAAAGCTCCCCTCTGGTGCCAGCAACTTACCAGGGGTGTTTGCAATAATATTGGAGACATTTTGGTGCAGGTCCGGGGGTCTGGGGTGAAGGTCCGGTTTGGACCCCCCTTTTGGCAGGGAAAAGTGCTACTTTCAATCAGGCACCAACCGTTTGGGGTCGCGTCTGTTTGCTGAACTTTATAAAAACATATTAATAATGTCCAGACACTTAAGTACAGGGATGTGTCATACGGTCCTTTAAGACGTCCAATATGGTGAAATATGCGTAAAGTACGGAATACGCGTATAATACGACCGTATTTTTAAGCAATTTTGGGAGTGCCGATTTTTGACCCCAATGGACCCGATTCGCCCCAAAACCACCCAAAAACGTCCCCAATTCTTCGAATATATGTTATCATTATATTGTATAAAAGCATTGGAAGCTCACTGAAAGGCCGTTAATGGGGCGGAAATTGCCTAAAAAGGCCAAAAACGGCCAAAAACGGCAAACTTTGCAATCGTATAATACGGCCCAATTTGTTCAATACGGTAAAATACGCGTTAAATGTGATGCGGCGTATTATATGAATACACCGTATGACACATCCCTGCTTAAGTATAAGTCTGCCCCCCTCGTTTGAGAGAGGCGGCCATTTTTCCGTTTCAGTCTGTGCTCAGAAATATTTTTTTGGCTGTCGCTGCCCATTACGGCCAACCCCAGCATTCCAGACCATAAAACTTGACAGGGTATGCCTTGGGAGCATACTGAAGGGTTCCTGACACTCAGGTGATAGCCAGAAAGCGTGTTTCCAGGGTTTCCAGAAATGCACTATTTTTGCCCAACAAACAGGCCCACGCAGTCCTTTAGGGGCAAATTTTCACCCCCCTTTTTTTTGCTTTGATGGGTATGGTTTGACTTTTAACCTATCTGGGGACAAAAAATTGGTGAAATTCGGACCAAAACCCGTATTTCTACACCCATACCACCTTCTGGCAGGGAAATGGCACATAACCAGCCCCAACTCTCACCCTTGACCCAAACTCATTAGTTTTTATGCAGAAGTGTTACATTTATGTATAGAAACCATCGGGTGACCTCAGATGTGCAATTCAGGAAAGGGGCATCAATTCCCCCTTTTTGGGTGGGGCTTGGATGGCCTGACTAAAGACCAATTTTTGTCGCACATTTCTGAGCGAGGATTTGTTCAAAGCGGCACTTGCACTGCACCCTGGGGTTTTCCTTTTTCAGCTTTACGATGATGACATGGTACCCTTCCGGCCCTTTTCTTTTCCTATAATTATTTATAGATATACACAACTAATTGGGAAGATTTGAAGGAGGGGGAAGGAGTTCAAGAGCCCGTTTCCCAAAATTGCACATCGAACAGTTCAATGGTTTAGAACTTTCACAAACTTTATCGAACCTTGCTCCCGAAAAAACGAACTGAATAACCCTGGTGTGTGTGTATTTGTATGTGTGTGTGTGTGTGTGTGTGCGTGCGTTGTGTGTGTGCAAGTATTACCGCACGTACTTGCTTGCACATGCACAGTGCACAGCTAATGCAATAGAACAAACGAGGGCTTCCCCCTCCCCCCTTGCCATGTTGTAATGCAATGACTTGCCTAATTCCTCTAAAAAAGCAGGGTTTTCTTCCCCTTGTGGTGCCAGGAACTCAGCAGCAAAGCCCAATGCCTCCTCTGTGCGCCCAGATCTGATCAGCTCTATCAACCGCTGCTGTTGGAGGTGGAACAGCAGCCCCTCTTGGGATTCTAGTATCTGTGTGCGTGTCCAGATATGGACAGAGTGTGTGTGTTTGTGTGTCTATTTGTTTGTGTTTGTGTCTATGTGTGAGTGCAAGTGTGAATGAGTATGAGAACTTGTTTAATGTGTCTATGTGCCTGTGCGCAAGTGTGCATGTGTTTGTGTATGTGTGTGTGTTTTGTGTATGTGTGAGTGCTAACTCAAATGGACATGCTTGAGGATGGCTTATGTGCTTATGTGCTTTATTGCTCATATGTGTGCATGTGTGTGTATGCATGCGTACTGTACGTCTATTGTGCATGCGTGTGTTGAGTGATAGCACACAAGTGGCCCACTTATGCTGCTCGTGCTCTGTGCATACTTGAGCAGCAGATGTTGCAATGCACATGCGCGCGAGTGTCCGTGCACCTCAGGATTAATGTCGTTGACACGCTCAATCGCTTCCTCCATGTTGCCGGCCTGTACTGCCCTACGAACTTCCATGCGGTCCGTTATCGAGCTCAGCTCCATGTCAGGAACAGTGCCAGACTCCTCCTCAAATAACCTCGCTGCTTCTACATAGCCCTGTACAAAGGGGACGGAAAGGGGCGCGTTTACATGTGTGTGTGTGTGTGAGTGTGTGTGTTTGTGTGCATGTGTGTGTGTGTGCTGCGTGCTGCGTGTGTGTGTTTGTGTGTGCGTGTGTGCTCGCTATGCCTGCCGCAGTCCAAGGAAGACACAAAATATTATACTACGTGTTTAGTGTAATGCACAGCGGTCATAGCGGATAGAGGGCTAAAACAACATCCAGCACCTCTGTCACAAGATAATTCATGACCAGCTTGGATATGTGCTCCTTGGGCACGTTCACACTTGCCATACGCTCCTCCCATTTCTCTCTCTGCGCGCGCGTGTGTGTGTGTGTGTGTTTGTGTGTGTGTTATGTGTGTGTGTGTGTGTGCTACGTGTGTGTTATGTGTGTATGAGTATGTGTGTGTTTGTGTGTATGTATGTGTGCGTGTGTGTGTGTGTGTGTGTGCGTGTGCGTGTGCGTGTGTGTGTACGTGTGTGTGTGTGTGTGTGTGTGTGTGTGTGTGTGTGTGCGCGCGTGTGTGTGTGTGGGTGTACATGTGTGTGTGTGTGTGTGCGTGTGTGTGTGTGTGTGTGTGTGTTAGTGCAAAAACGTACCTTCTCAGTTGTTTTCATTTGGCTAGAAAGATTTGCTCATTACAAGATCGTATCACAAATATAATAATTTTGTTTACTCCTATTTCAAACCTCGGTGAACATGTCCTCCGGGCCTGGAAATTCCCAGAGCGTGCTGGCCTTTGGGAGCATCTTCTTGGGGACGCGAGGAGCAGTTGTGAGTGTGAATGTGTTGAGGATTGAGGATCATGTGCTGCATACTTGTACCTACACCCAGCAGCTGTCAGTACGTTTGCTAACAGATACACGCACACACACGCAACGCTCATCTCCACAATCACACACACGGACAGAGCCAAGGGCACTTGAAGGTTGGCTCCTCAGGGCTGCTGTGGAAACGCACGGGCAGTAGTGGCGGGAGGGTTGCAGAGATAAAAAAAGCTGGTGAGTGCTCGGGGCTAACCCTCCCCTTTTCCCTGGAGGAACCATCTACTGCTTTCAAACGTACACCATATTGAGCCCAAATTGACAGGCCAGGGGTCCTTCATCTCACCTTGTGTGCAGACATAGCAGGGCTCTTCTGGACCCGCGTCACTCGAGGATGCCAGCTGGGTGTGCGCGTGAGGGACGGTGTGACACACAACTTTGTGGGATTCAAGGAGAGGGTGAGAGGCGTGACTTGTACCAGGATTGGAAACCTCACTCTCAAATGCGTGCACGGATGTATACGCACTTGGGACGGTGTGACACACAATTATATACAGAAGCGTGCACACATACACACAAACTTACGTACCTGCATACACACACACAACACACACATGCGAGCTCGCGCACACACACACACACACATACACACACGCATACACACACGCGTACACACGGGCACACACACACACACACACACACACGTACACGCACACGTAATGTGCACTCATGCATACATACAAACCCCTTACAGACACACACATACAAACGCGCGCACACACATATAAACACAAACACACACATACATGCTGACTCTTGCAAACATCCGTGTCTGATGCTACTTTCCCGTCAAGCTCTCTCTTTCACACTCTAACACACTCCTGCAACAGGACTTTGAGCAACTCCAGAACTTCTGCAGCCAACAATTTGGCGTAGACATCAAGGTGCGTGGACTGCGAGAAGCAGTCTGAATCAAGCCTCAGAAGTCCATCCTCTCTTATTATGTTGCTGGAGTTGTGTCAGCTGTGGAAGCTGCTGAAGCATCGAAATGCGACAGTGCTCTGTGTGAAATTTGTGATGTTGTAGAGCACGCACAAGTCCTGTGTTGATACCTGCATGCATTGTCGATGGTTTAGATGTGTGATTATTTGCCATGAATAGTTGCATTGTGCCATTTGAAAGGGTGGCCACAGTTGTGTATGCTTGCACGATTCAAGATTTCTTTTGCGAGGGCTCAGGCTCGTGTACGCACCTGTTAAATTGTTACGTGCCTCATTCGTGCATGCCAATCAGCGTAGACCATAAATTGTCGCTTTCCTGCACCACCTGCAAACCATGCCTGTACCATATGACCATGTGTATGTGTACGTGCCGCTTGCCCAACACATGTGTGGAAGTGCATGCAAAAGTGCACACTCATTTCTCTTCACCAACCTGTCGTGTATTAACCCTGCAGGAGGTGTCCGTGCCACCTCAAGAGCCGCGTGCTTTGTGCCGCAGGTCCTAAAAAATTTTAAAATGTGCGTAACACCCCACAAAGGATATCCACGGTCACCACAAGGGCCACGTGCCTTGTGCCGCAGCTCTTGAATTGTGTGAGTGAATGTTTTCCCTCAGGAGATGTCCATGGCCACCAATGGCCGCAACTGGGGGGGCGTGGCCATTAACGGCAAGAGCTTGATGTTCCTCGTGGATGGCAAGACCGCCTTCGAAGTGCCGCTGCCGGATGTTGTGTCGGTGCGTGCGTTCCTGGCAGGCCATCCTACCTCATGTCTTGTTTGCAGTAAACAATCCCTATCTTTGACCCTGATCTACCCTTATGAGCTGGTGTATAGGTTCTTGTCATTGTGCTATTGCCATGTGCTCTGGCTAGAAGTCATCGCAACTGCCAAACCTCACCTTATGTTCTCTCTTCCTTTTCCCCTTCCCCTTCTGCTTCCTCTTCCTCTCCGTCGCCCTCCTTCCCCTTCCTCTTCTGCTTCCTCGTCCACCTCTACCACCCCCTCTAAAAATCTGTTAACAACACGCTGCCTGCCTAAAGCGCATGCCTGCTGCACGTGTTTGTACCATTACTGCCACATTTGCACACACAAGGCAATAATGCCTGCATTGTCTGTGCTCGGCAGGCCCAGCAAGCCAAGGACGACCTGATGATGGAGTTCAATGTGGATGACACTGCCGCTGACGAGCGGGAGGACATGCTCGCTGAGATGGCGTTCCATGTGCCTCAGGGACACGCGGGCCTCACGTCTGACAACGCGGAGGAGGCCCCCGCAAAAGTGTGGACGTGTTTGTGTGTGTGCGTGTGTGTGTTTGCTGGAGTTTTTACTTGTGTGTGGATGTGCGTGGGTGTGGGTGGGTAGGTGTGGGCGTGTGGTGATGGAAGGGGTACTATCATTTATCATTTGTGATGGACACTAAGGATGGCTGAAAGGGCAACCAAAAGGAGCACCAAGAAAAGTTATAAGCTGCCAGCTACGAACTGCAAGTGCAACTCTTGTTCAAACGCTACGCACGCCTTGTTTTGCTACTTGTCGTTTCTTCCAAGTGCAGCTCAGCAGTCCTTGGGCATTAGAAAACTTACAGGTGGTGTGTCATTGGTTACGGCGTCCATCCGTACTCTCTTCTTATCCTCATCTACAATTATAAATCCTGCTTGACCAGGTCCTTGCGCACACAGACTTGAATAGCCCTAGTGGAATGCATCCTCATGCCTTACTGTTTCTGGCCAACAATTGCAGGTCCTACTCGACCAGGTCCTTGCGCACACAGACACAGGTGGAGTCAGCAGCGACGAGGCAGTGGCTCGCTTCTCTGATGTGCACGTCCTGGCGCCCAGGGGGCGTTTCGATGTGGACATGTTTCACGGCCACGTCAACCTCGCAGGCCAGGTACGGTGTGCCCTGATTGTGGCCTGTCATGAAGAAATAGTGAAGAAGCGAGGGTGGGTCGAATGAAGATGCTTACCATCAGGGTTGGCCAGAGCCATATATCTATGTGGTGTTTTTACATATATCAGGGTTGTTCAGTTCGTTTTTTTGGGAGCAAGGGTTTGATAAAGTTCGTGAAAGTTCTAGAACCCTCGAACTGTTCGAGCAGTTTAATGTGCAATTTTGGAAATGGAGGACTTTGCTGGTTCCCATGGTCATACTCTTCCAAAACATGCTTGTATTGTATTACATGTATAATATATTAAAATCAATGAGTACAGAAAAAAACAGAACGTTTGACGGCCATCTAAGGCTCTCTCCTGCATTGTGGGCTGCAATTTTGGACCTAAAGTTTCGAAAAATGGGCATATAGATTGACGAACTTTTAATAGCTAACGAACGGCACTTTTAGGGTTCGTTAAAATGCGTGAAAGTTCGCAAACCCGAACTTTTGACCGAATCCCGAACTGAACAACCTTGACATATATATGGTGTATATATGGTATTTTTGGCAGGGAAATCACCAAATGTACGGTCACATATAAAGAATAGAAAAAAAAGCCACGTCAGCAGTGAAAAGCCACTCCTCGCAAAGATTAATTAAGAAAAAGATCCACTTTGGTACCGGGTACTGTAAAATTTATACGGTGCATATATACAATGCTGACCAACCCTAATTACCATAAGTAAATACGATACAGCGACTGTGGGGGCCTTAGGTTTGCACACAGACAGCCAATGTCTATGAGCCACGCACGCACATGTTTCACGGCCGAATCAGGTAGGCTGTTAGGTAGGATGCTCCCTGCAAGAAGGAAGTAGGACGGGGTTTTGCACGACAGCACGTCATATGTCGTATGTCATATGTCACTTGTTGAATTTTTGGGTGAAGTTGGCTCCCTCAGAAAGGAGGCTAAAGTAAAAGAGGGTTCTTTTGTGTGCCGAAGCCTAGCCGGTCGCGTCGTCTGTACAGGCGTGGCACTTAGGCCATGTGCTGCATGATGGACCACTGTACTTGTGCATTATTAAAGCAGCAGTACACTTTTCTATCAGCTCCCCAATAGCGATCCCTAGATCTCCTATTTTCTCGCAGCTTTCTGGAATAATCCCACACGCGTGCACACGTGTGCGTGCAACATGCAGGCATGTGCACACGCTCTCATACAGCAACAAAGTGTTACTTGCTTATGCAGTGCACAAGTGCGTGCGTGTGTACTTCTGATAACGCAGCAAACTCCAATGCTTTTACATTAGAGTGTGCATGCGTGGGCATGTGCACTGGCCCCGTGTGTTTGCCTGATCAAAGAGCAAACAATCTCAAGACCTTGCATGCCTCTTTCCATTATACTTCCGCCTCGCCTCCCATCCGCTTCATTCACACCATACTCATTCGTGGTCCTCCTGGCACCATCATCTTCCTCAGCAGTTTAGTGCCAAACATATTCTTCAATGTATGGAATAAACTTTCTCACCCTTTGCAGACCCAAGACTTCAAGATCCGGTTCGCCTCCATCCAGCGCATCTTCATTTTGCCCAAAAGTGCCACCCCCCATACCCTGGTGGTGGTTTCCCTAGACCCCCCAATCCGCAAGGGCCAGACGTACTACACCCACATCCTATGCCAGGTATGGTGGTGTTTTTTTGGTTTGTTATTTGTGCTTAACTTATGAGATGTGGGGTGAGGTCAGGACCTCAATTTTATTAAGAACCAGGAGTACTAAGTCCACATTTTATGCCAGACTTGGTGGTGTTTGTGGTGTAATTTGTTGCTAGTGCTCTTTAGCTTGAGACGTGGGATGAATGGGATGAGGTCGTGACCTCATTTTCTAGAAGGGTCAGACGTACCGTACCTACACCCTGAGTCAGGTTAGGTGGCAAACCTTTGTGTGATGTGCTTTTTGTCCTCAAAATTATGATTGTGGGATAAGATCAAGCAAAAATCCTCTGGAGGGCCAGGTAACTACATACCCTCATGCTATGCAGGCATGGTGTGACACCGTTGTGTGCTTCAGTACAAACATCTGTCGTTTAGAGATCCCGACCTCCACGTGGTTTTTATGTGCTGACCTTTATAATTGCTTGAGGTTGTGTGGCATGCTCTTTGGGTATGAGCAGGCAGGGCTGTTTTGAAATGCCAAGGCAGCGAAATGCATAAAAAATACAAGGGAAATACAAAGGATTGTGATGGCATACAGCAGGCACGCTGGTTCACATTACAAGTTTTCGGCTTTGTTTGGCTCTTCCTGCTTATTTATCAAACTCAAAACCACACTGCTCGCCCAAAAAGTCACATCTATCTAGAAATGCTATCAACACCCACAACTTCTGCCACCACGACCAAGAGGAGCTGACTATGGTTTCCAAAGAAAATGTTGCCTGTAGTGCACAACAGATACGATGCTGATTGGTCCGAGCTGAATTGTTTACGCCCAATCCTGTAACACACTTGTGGCCTTCGCAATCAGTTTCTATAATTTTAGATGGCAGCCTTGACAATCAACAAGGTCCTCCCAAAAACACAGCATGTACTTAGTCCTAAAACCCATGCAGCGACCCTTGAAAAGAAGCTGGATTGATAAGCAGTCATGCAACACTCTCTCAAGAAAAAAGCAAGCTTGCGATTCTGGCCCCTACAATCCCACACATTAACGTCCCTTAAAGGAACCTGTGTTCACAAAAGCATCTTCACGACTCTGAGGTTTTGTAACCTGAATGCCCTTGCGACCTGATTTTTTGTGGGGGCTAAAGTGTGTATGTGAACCTGAGTGTTTTTCAACCCTGCGTGTTTTTGCAAGACCCTTTTTGTGAGCCTGAAGGTACTTGCGTCCCTGCAACGCAGTTCCCGTCAGAAGAGGAGGTCAGTATAGAGTTGGACATCTCTCCTGAGGCGCTGGCTGCAAAGAACGAGAAGGTGGGTTGGCTATTTTGCACACGACTCCTGTTTGTGCGCAGGGGGTTAATTGCACACACGTTAGGTTGTCTATGTTGAACTTGGTGCCCAGAACGTTCCTCAAGAACGTGAATGTGTGGGGCTGTGTGCACATGCAGCATGAGCAAGTGCAGTTGGTGTATAATCGGTAGGGATGCAGCAGAGTGTATTGAAGTAGCTCAAGGAGCGCACAGGTCACGAAGGTTAGGCAAATGGTATGAGCGCACATGTCATTGAAGTAGCTCAAGGAGCGCACAGGTCACAAAGGCTTTGCAAATGGTATGAGCGCACATGTCACTGAAGTAGCTCAAGGAGCGCACAGGTCATGAAGGCTTTGCAAATGGTATGAGCGCACGTGTCACTGAAATAGCTCACAGAGCGCACAGGTCATGAAGGTTAGGCAAATGGTATGAGCGCACATGTCACTGAAGTAGCTTACGGAGCGCACAGGTCATGAAGGCTAGGCAAATGGTTCGAGCGCACAGGATACAGACTGTGCAAGTGGTCTGAGCGCACATGTCACTGAAGTAGCTCAAGGAGCGCACAGGTCATGAAGGCTAGGCAAATGGTTTGAGCGCACAGGATATATATAGACTGTGCAAGTGGTCTGAGCGCACATGTCACTAAAGTAGCTCACAGAGCGCACAGGTCATGAAGGCTAGGCAAATGGTCTGTGCATTGCTGGCGAGCAAATAAGTAGGGTTGACCAGAACTGCATATATATACACCGTATGTGACAGTATATTTGGTGATTCCCTGCCAAAAATATTGTATATACACCGTACATATATGGTTCTGGCCAACCTACGAATAAGGCAATGTAAAGCGTAAGCCTGAATTGTTCGACGATGGTTGATGACAAGCCGCTCTCTTGGGCTAGCTCCGCTTTTTTTGTACTTGACACGCACTGTGCCTTAGCTAGCTGTCAATCCACACCCTGCACACATACTGCAAGCACCCTCATGCACCTGCACCCACGCACCCCTGCTCATACACATGTACATGCCTGATTGGCAACTGCTCAAGTCACAACCCAACATTTGCACACACACACACACTCACACACTCACACACACAGTGTGGAGGCAAGCTAGAGGCCAGCATGAGTGGGCCCGTGTTTGAAGCGTTTGCACGCACCCTACGAGGCCTGAGTGGGGCCAAGATCACGCGGCCAGGCGCTTTTAAAAACGCGGCGCAGGACGGCTTTGCTGTGCGCTGCTCATACAAGGTGTGGAAGCCACGGCTCTTGGCCTGGTCAGACTGACTGCCTGTCTAACTGCTTGTCAGACAGTCAATCAGACTGTCCGTCAGCCTGCCTGTCTGACTGCTTGTCTGACTGTCCGTCAGTCTGCCTGTCTGACTGCTTGTCTGACTGTCCGTCAGCCTGCCTGTCTGACTGCTTGTCTGACTGTCCGTCAAACTGCCTGTCTAACTGCTTGTCTGACTGTCCGGTAGACTGCCTGTCTGACTGCTTGTCTGACTGTCCGTCAGACTGCCTGTCTGACTGCTTGTCTGACTGTCCGTCAGACTGCCTGTCTGACTGCTTGTCTGACTGTCCGATAGACTGCCTGTAGTGTAACTGGTTAAGAGCTTTAGGCGCAGTGCACGTAGTATTTTAGATTTTTGGTGGGGCTTGTCGTACTGATGGTTTATTAGGTGATGTACAAAGCTCACCAGGCCAGGACAGAAAGGATAGTGTTGGGCTCTCTGGGATTGTGGTTAAGATATATTTGGTTCAATCCTTTATTGAAAAAACTGGTAGATACAAGTGGAACTTACTATGTGACGTGTGTCAGTTTTCTCCTCATTTAATGCTTGCGGGTTGTTTGCTCTAAACCTTGATCAAGCTGCTCGCCGTGCCCTCTTTTGTTTACGCGGTTGATTGTTCACCGACGCAATGATGCTTGTGTATGACAATGGTGGTTGTGTATGACATTGGTGGTTGTGTATGACAATGGTGGTTGTGTATGACAATGGTGGTTGTGTATGACAATGATGCCTGTGTATGACAATGATGCGTGTTTAGCGTCGTGAACCCCCAATACACACATCCTTTTGTAACTCTCCACTTCATCTTGGCATATGACGGCCAAGCTGTAACACTACTACCAAGTTAAAACAATGCAGTTGTACTGCTGTTGATATCTGCGCTTGTTGTTGGAACGTTGGTGATATCTGCGCTTGTTGTTGGAACGTTGGTGATATCTGCACTTGTTGTTGAAACGTTGGTGATATCTGCACTTGTTGTTGGAACGTTGGTGATATCTGCCCTTGTTGTTGAAACGTTGGTGGTATCTGCACTTGTAGTTGAGACGTTGGTGATATGTGTTGTTGGAACGTTGGTGATATCTGCGCTTGTCGTTGGAACGTTGGTGATATGTGTTGTTGGAAAGTTGTTGATATCTGCGCTTGTTGTTGGAACGTTGGTTGATTGGTTCCTGTGTTCCACCGACTCTTGTGACTTGCCATTCCCTGATGCTGCGCCTCCTCACTTTGTTTCCCTCCCTCATTCTTCCTCGCGTGCCTCCTTCACTTCCACGCGTGCCCACATCCTGTATGCCTCCCTCAATTCCCACGCGTGCCTACCTTCTGAACGCCTCCCTGAGTTTTCACGCGTGTCTACCTCTGTGTGCCCACCTCGCCCAGGCGGATGATGGATACCTGTACCCCTTGGACCGCGCATTCTTCTACATCCAAAAGCCCCCCATGCTCATCCCCTTTGACGAGGTGGAGAGTGTGGAGCTCACCCGCTTGGGAGGCAACACCGTGTCCTCAAAGACCTTTGACCTCGTGGTGCGCACACGCGCCGACGTAGAGCATCAGTTCAGGTGTGTGGGCTCGTCATGCGGAATATAGAGCAGAGTATAGAGGCAGCAGGGTACAGAGGCAGAATATAGAGGCAGCAGTGCACCCTCCTTTTGGATTCTGGCTTGATTGTGAGCACACATTGAAATTTGTAAGCACACGTTGAAAACGGGGGATCGTGCTGCTCAGGTAAAAAAGACATCAGTTCAGGTTGACAAGCTTGTGTAATGCATGTCAGGACTTTCAAAATGAAACGCAATAGGTTAGGAACACTGAATCTTCCCAGCCTCCTTTACCTGTAATGGTGAGCATGCTATTGCTGACACAGAGAAATTATTCACGTGGGTAGCTTTGTGGATACAAGTAGAGAGTGAGGATGCTACTGTCAACATAGAGTACCGTCTCATGTGTAGATTAGTGGATGTACGTACGTAGATGGTGAGCATGCTATTGCTGACACAGAGAAAGTTTTCACGTGGGTAGCTTCGTGGACGCAAGTAGAGAGTAAGCATGTTATTGCACCATAAAGTACCGTCTCACGTGGGTAGCTTTGTGGATGCAAGCAGATCATGAGCATGCTATTGCGACAAAGAGTAATTATTCACGTGGGTAGCTTCCTGGATGTACCTTGTCAATGGGCAAACACTCTTGTATCTTGGATGTGTGTAATTGTATGCTATGTCGCTAAGAGGCAGCACCGCATGGCCTTCAAGACCAGTGGCACTGCGTGGCAACTAAGTCCGAATGAACTTGTCTAAATCATAGACCTGTAATGTACTCAGGCACACAGGCAGACCTCTGCATCAGACAGTGCAGGTACAAGCTTGCCTCACACACTGAGCGCAAGCGCAACGTGGCTGACTCATATCCCCTTGCGTTTGCCCACGTGTGTTAGTTAGCATGCAACGCCTCCTCCTCCTGTGTCTACTCCCGTGTGCTTCCTCAAATACGCGCTCACTTGTGTTTGCACGAGTTGTGCCTACTCCTCTGGTTGGCACACGTATGTGCACAGGGCCATCCAACACAGCAACCTCAGGTGCCACTTCAACCTTTCTGAAACACACAGGAATTTGTACACATTCCTGTATGTTTTAAAAAGGTTGCTCTTATTTCTCCTTATTGTCGATTATGAGCGTTCGTGGGCAGCATCCTCACGTGCTTCTTGAGAGATTTGCTCACGTGAGTGCGTGTGTATACGCGTGTGCATTTGTTCGTTTTGTGCTTACTCATGTGTGCGTTTGTTCATTTTTTGCTTACTCATGTGTGCGTTTGTTCATTTTGTGCTTACTCATGTGCGCTCCCACGCCCGTGCAGGAGCATCCAACGCAGCGAGTGGCAGGTACTGCTCGACTTTTTCCAGGCTAAGCGGTTGCGTGTGGAGAGGCTGCGCGAGGCGCAAGCAGGTCCAGGGGTGGCCTCTGCACGCATGGCTGCTGCTATGGATGATGACGACGACGGAGGTGGGTATCGTCTTATACCGGTATGTAAAGAAGGTGTGAGTTTCTGGGTACATACATTATTCTGTTCTTAGGCAATGCGTAGATTTTACCGGTATGTACAAAGGGTATGAGTGTCTGGGGTACATACATGGATCTGTTTTAAGCAACGTGTTGATTGTGAGTATGGAAAGTGATGCTTTGAAATAGGTATTTCCAAACAGCGTACAATTGTGTGTGAGTGAGGGAGGATGCTGATTAATAAGAATGGTAAGGGAAGGAAGAAGAGGTCAGGGGAAAGATAAATAAGAGGAATGTTTAGAGAACAATGACGGAGAGAGGTGAAGATGAATTTGAGACAGCAGTGCGGTGCATTTGCGTGGTTGCTAGATTGTGATGCAAAGGCAACAAGAAGTACGTTTTCATTATGCTTGTCACAAGCAGGGATGCAGTATTGACAAAATATTGGAACAATATAATATTGACAAAATATTGACAAAATACTGGAAACTGTGTGGCTTCTTGCGCATTGCACCCACCAATCCTTGCGTCTGTGTGCCTGTGCATTCTACGCAGGGATGCGGCACGCAGAGCTGGGTGAGGACGAAGATGAGGACGACGAGGACTTTGTGGGTGGCGACGCTGCGAGCAGCTCGGGTGGCTCTGACAACGAGTCTGGAGACGATTCTGGCGATGCTGAGATGATTGAGGAGGAAGGTGGGCTGGTTTGTGTGTATGTGTGTCCGTGTGTTGTGGCTGTTGGGTGAAGCTCTGGAAGGGGGCAGCAGCGAAAATGGTGGCTCAGGTGATTTTTTGGGTTAGGGAGAGCGATGCTGGGATGACTGTGAAGAGGGTGTGAACGGGTGTTTGGAATTAGTAAAAGTTGGGTCGAGGGGGTGGTTCGAACGGTGGGTTTAAACGGGTGCAAAATAGAAGTGAAGAATGAGAGTGTCTGGTTTTAGGTTGGGCTGAGGGGATGTTAAATGATGGCAATGTGAATGCTGGAGGAATGCTTTGATTTAATACTTGAAAATGCAGGGAGATCTAACAGGACAGCTTATGCGTGTTTAATGAAAGCCGTGTTTTTAGTTGCGAGCTATGTTGTGCTCTTTTTACCCATGCCATATGACATTACTCATTCCACGCCAAGCTTGCAATCAGTGACACCTCCACAACTGTTCCTGTATTCCTTTCTTTGTGATTAATTCTATCACTATCGACCTCACGTCGCGCTTGCACCGGCCTACGCAACTGCAGGCATCAAAGTCAAATCTGTGATGGACAAGAAGGGCATGAAGAGGAAAGAGGAGGG
>Ga0307960_1000461_pt1 | contig 22527 bp, 23 predicted proteins | sample OrgLakmetagen542_FD_201832 | JGI IMG/M metagenome (GOLD analysis project Ga0307960, IMG submission 201832) | Saline water microbial communities from Organic Lake, Antarctica - #542 | ecosystem: Environmental > Aquatic > Non-marine Saline and Alkaline > Saline | place: Antarctica: Organic Lake... | reverse complement strand
GTACGTGTGTGTACATGTGTGTGTGCGTAAGGTGTGCTGCTACTTTACGGCAGCAGCAGTTGTCCTTGGCAACAAAAATGCAACAATCAAACGAGCGCTTGGAATACTGCTTGTGCCGTGCCGCAGACGCTGAAGACCCCGGTGTCCAGAGATATGCTTGGCCGTGTGTTCAACGGTTCTGGAAAGCCCATTGATGGAGGGTGAGGGGGTGTGACCGCCAGCTTAACATGTGCAGCAGTAAAAAGCAGATCACGAGGGTCGTCCGTCTCCCTTTTACTTGCTTCCTCGGTACTGATCTTGCAGAATGCACATGTGCACAACTACTTTTTCCATGAATTGCAGTCCTCCTGTACTTGCGGAGGAGCATCTTGATATTCAAGGGTCTTCAATCAACCCGGCTGAGCGCACCTACCCTGAGGAAATGATTCAGACCGGCATCTCCACGATTGATGTCATGAACTCCATTGCACGAGGCCAAAAGATCCCGCTATTTTCAGCTGCAGGTAAGCAAATTCACGCTAACCGCACTAAGCTGCTGATTACTGCTGGGTACATGCAGGTTTGCAAAAGATGCTGCGCAGTTTTTTGCAGAGTTCTGGACTGGTGTAGGTAGATCGTGCTTTCAGATAGTATAGGGAACGTCTAGCTTGTTGCAAGTGCATTTCTTCGCCAGCGGGTCAGATCCTAACAGGTGCTCATTCGGGATTTTGAAGTTTACAACAGAGCACCCAAGCTCCAGGTGTGAGCTCAATAAAACCATTGACTTGCATTGGTGAGGTCAGAATTGCAAGTAGTTTGCTGTGTGTGGATGCCATGAGTGTTTTCCAGAGGAAAAACTGTGCTATTGCACGCTACGCACGTCAAATAGTGCTGCTGCAATAGGCTTCTACAAAAATGCCGAATCTGTATGAAATTTGACAGGAAAATTGTCCCTGTGTCTGGTAGTGTAGTTGCATCTGTGTCACCTCTTCTCCCTCCAAATAAATGCTCACATAGCTTTTGCTCCAGCAGCTAACTTAATAATTTATCCTTTTCATGAAACATCAAGCTCGCAAAAATGACTGAGTGGCTCGACGCTTGAAGGAACTGTGCACGTGAAAACGAAGCGCTGATTGCAGCTTATACATTACATGGTGTTAAGGGACTGTATACAAATGGTGATGTCATTGGTGTTTGGTAACTGAGGAGGAAGTGTTCATCAGCCTTCCCTCAAGTAACTGTTTGAACTACTGTTAAAGTATGCTGCGCTGAGTTTGCAGCGATGCAATCTGGATTAGATGCGCAAAACAGTATGAACTCCTTTATGTTCCAACTGCATTGTACATAAGAATTTGAAGAGAGAGAACACTCTGTTTGTGTCCTAACTAAGGCACACAGGGGGGAGAGAGAGTGAGTTGACAGGTTCACATTGATGACAAACTACAATAATTTCTTTCCTTAATGCCTAACAAAAGAAGCATAGATGTCCAGACTGCAATTGTCTGTGCTGATTCGAGGTAGATTGCTTGTGGTGTCCCCTGTATGTGGGGCGAACCAAGTATGTGCAAGGTCGTGGAGGAGTTTTACGGTACGCAGTACCAAAGTGGCTCCTTATTACATGTGGGGAGTAAGTATCACTGCCTGTGTGTAGTTTCCTCTTGCCTACTGAACGCTGAGTAATCTTTTTCTTTTTTTCATAGTGCAGGTAAGGGATTTGGAGCCTGTGGTTGAGTGGTGAGGGTCATCTAATGCCTAAAACACTGGTGGGAAACCCACAAGAATCGGGCTTTTTTTATTGTAAAGCTGTTTATTGGCCTCTCACCCTATCCAAAGGGTGTCCATTTCCGAACTAGGAAACCATCCAGTCCTAACATGGCAAAAAATTTGAAATGCATGTTTTGCGCACCTAAATATAGGCCTGGCCTAGCACACACACACACACACACACACACACACACACACACACACACACACACACACACACACATACAGACACACACACGCACACACACAACATACATCAACACACATCCCACTTGCGTGCTGCAGGTTTGCCTCACAACGACATAGCAGCCCAGATTTGCCGACAAGCTGGCTTGGTAGATCGCAGCCTTTCAGGGGAGAAGCCCAAGCACCACGCAGGGGCAGAAGAGCCAGCACAGGCGAAGGCTGACGACCAGTTTGCTATTGTTTTTGCAGCCATGGGAGTTAACATGGAGACAGCACATTTCTTTAAGCAGGTGCGTGCAGTAGTGTAGAAAACGCTGCCGAGCTTGTTGGCTCTTGCTGCCAGTTCCTTTTCTAGATGACAGCTATTGGCCCAATTGCAATGTTCAAGGTCCTTCATTTGGTGTTGTCATTAAGTGGATTTCACCCAACAACATGCGCAGGATTTTGAGGAGAACGGATCCCTGGAACGTACTGTGCTATTCTTGAACTTGGCAAGTGACCCCACCATTGAGCGCATCATTACACCTCGTATCGCACTCACAACCGCAGAGGTATGTTTGCAGCTTAATTTCACAGCACAGCACAGCTTGTGCACGTGTCGCATTGCTACACACACCAGGCTGTCTATCATTAATTGTGGTAGGAATTTTGCTATGCAATTTGCTGCTTCACAACTCATAGCTTCAAATGCTTGCACATCCCGGCTGCCTTACCATAATTTCTGTGTAAAAACTGTTTTGTGATCGCAGTACCTGGCCTACGGCTGTGGCTACCATGTGTTAGTCATCCTCACAGACATGAGCTCATATGCTGATGCGCTGCGTGAGGTTTCAGCAGCGCGAGAGGAAGTGCCCGGAAGACGTGGCTACCCAGGTGTGTGTGTGTGCGTGCGCGGTTTGCAGGGTTGTTCAGTTCGGTATTTGGTCAAGGGTTCAGGTTTGCGGACTTTCACGTTTTAAATATACCCCTAAAAGTGCTGTTTGCGAGCGAGTTTGTCGAGCTTTAAGCCCTTTTTTTAGAACTTTGGGGTCCAAAGAGCATTAGAGGCCGTGAAACGTTCTGAATTTTTGCATACTGGTTAATTAAAAAATTTTATTTTATTTATTTTATTTATTTTATTTATTTCATTTATATTATTATACAGGGATGTGCCATACGGCGTATTTGTATAATACGCCGTATCGTATTTAACGCGTATTTTACCAGAGGTGGTCGACGGAGGACTGAAAAGGGGGTGTTTTTGAAAATTTCCCAGAGTATGCGCACCCCAGCTGGCAGTTCCTAAGCTTAGCACCCAGATGTAGATAACACCCAAGCTTGATAGCTGCTAATAGGGGTGCAGTGTCTAATTGCCCGCGGCGTGAACCCCACTTTTCACCACCAATCTGTCATACCTCACAACCAACTGACCCGATTTGTGTCATTTTCATATGAATACCGTACTGCGCTTTTAGTATTGCAAGGCCTACTTTTTGCGAGGTGCCAAAATAATTAGAATAATTAATTTGCGAGCATTAAGCTTTTGCGAGGCCCCTGAAAAGTTAAGGAAATTTGCGAGCTTTGCGAATTTGGGGATTTGTTGTGCTCTCCTCTCTGTATCTATTCAGTGCTGGTTTACATCAAAGTCTGAGACGAGTTTTAAGGCTCCTAACTTCAGTCTGAGGAGTTACTCTTGCATTGCCTCCCCCCCCTCGTCCTCCTCCGTGGTGGTCTCTGAAATCTCCAGGGTGCCCACATGCCCACACATGCCTCTCTCCTGGAGGGGCTTGCACCCCCAATGGTGCAAGCACCTTGGGCCTCCCCACAGGCCTCTTAATTGGGGCAGGGCGGGATGCAATGCTGGCTGCAATGGCTGCTTCCCTGGCTGCTACTGCCTGCTGCACATCAGGCCTGAGGCGGATGATGAGCTGCCGAGCGGGAACATCGTCCTCTGTGCGCTTCCGTTTGGTGCAACCTAGGTCAAATAGTGATGCTTGCCCTTTGGGCGATGGGGTTCCATTGGGGGGACCCAGAAACTACCGCATTAAAAAGTTTAAGTATTGCGAGGTCTGAAATAACTTTATTTATTTTCGGCTTGACTTATTGCGAGGGGCCTCAACAGTTATTTAATTACTCGCAAAATAACTAAGCGCAGTACAGTAGTCTACACTTCAATTAAGAATATCATTGCAACAAAAATGGGGCGAAACAGAGCAGTAGTTGGCCAGGTACCCCATTTTGGCCCATTTCCCTTTGAAAAAATCAGCAAAAGGGGTGCCAAAAAGGGTGGAAAACCAAGTTCCACCAAATCCGGTTTCTAGCATGTCAAGCGATCTTTGATCATAAAAGCAGTACTCCTGTCATGGCTTTAGGTGAAAAGAGGCCCTGGGTAGAGTGTGGTGGCTCAATACGTAAACATTCAGTGCCAAAATACCCAAATTTCTGGAAAGAGATTTGCGATGTCCGGGCTTTAAACGATTCGGTTGGACGCACTTTGATCCTAAATAGCTCCGCAGCCAGGCGTCTGTTCTGCGTAAGATTTAGACAGAAATTTAGACGGCGAGATCTGAAGTCTGTGTGTTCAGTTTCGTGGCAAGTTGTGAGGGTCGGACTTTTGGCGACGAGAAGGGCTGGAGAGCGGCATTTGTGACGGCGTAAAAATGAGGAATTTACTGATTCGATTCTTGATTGATTCCATTCAGGAAGTGTGCAGTTCTCTTGCGCCGTCACTTTGCTGCATGGAGACCGACGAGGAGGAGAAATTTTTGGTCGGGCGACTTGTTCTGAGCATTTAATGCCACTGTTATAAACTATTTTACAGCAAAGTCATGCACTCTGGATTGTCTACTTCTTGAGAGCTCGAACGAGGAGAGACTTGACTGCAAGGTCACTTGGCACATGACGTGCATCTTCCAGCACTCTGCTGTCATGACAGGAATCGAAAACACACATACCGGTTAGTGGCTACAAACAACAAATGAAGGACAAACTGATTGACCATGTATCTGCTTCCTATATCTGCAAGCATTCCAAAGAGGTGTACGCAATCCACATGACGTTGCGTTGCAAGGTTGAATGCATGTCACATATTGTAGCAATGCAAGGCAGCATGCATGCTGCAGGAAGGCTAGGAGACACACAATTGTTTTGCACGTGCCTCAAGATGCATTCTTCGCACAACAAAACAATAGCATATGTTCCAAATACATGCTTTGCAGCAACATTTAAAGCAGCATCTTTTGAACTTTAAGGATGTTGTCTCTTTCTTTGCGAAGGGGCTAGTACTGAATTTCGTTGGCACAATGCAGATACACACAATAAGCACTTGGCATGCTACTGCTTCCAGCACTGAAACGTCTGCAGCACTTGCATGCATGTTCACGTTGCTGGACCTAGCAGGACAATATAAAAACAAGAAAGCAAAAAATAAGCCCACGAGCGGAAAAAATTGTAAAAGAAAGAAAAAACGAAAGGTTAAAGCACGAGAAATTTGGGCAGGCGGAGCCCTTCTATTTGAACTGGATTTCTGCCCAGACCACTGGGGTAGTCCATTTGGCCTCAAACTTCATGAAATATCTAGTTATGTTATTTAAACACGATTTGCATCAAAAAAGGAACATTTTTAGGACTTTTGCTCCGTCGACCACCTCTTGGTATTTTACCGTATCGAACATTTCAGGCGGTATTATTCGGTTGCAAAATTTGCCGATTTTTGCCAATTTTTGGCCTTTTTAGGCAATTTCCGTCCCAAAGACGGTCTTTCAGCGAGCTTTCAATGCTACTATGTAATATATTAATAACATGAGAAAACAATTGGAGACGTTTTGGGTGATTTTGGGGCGAATCGGGTCCATTTTGGGTCAGAATTCGGCACTCCCAACATTGCTTAAAAATATGATCGTATTATACGTATTTTTCGTATTTAGCACGTATTTTACTGTTTTGAACGTCCCAAATGACCGTATGACACATTCCTGATATTATATGTTGTATGTATTCAAGACAATACAAGCATGTTGTGGACGAGCATGACCACAAAAACCAGCAAAATCCTTCAAATGTGATATTGCACATCAACCTGCTCGGACAGTTTGAGGGTTCTAGAACTTTACGAACTTAACCGAACCATTTCTCCCAAAATAACGAACTGAACAACCATGGTAGGTAGTTTTCTCTTAGTGACTGTGGCTGCAGAGTGTTTTTTGGCCTCACGACAGCTGCTATCCATGTCCGCCCTCCACTAAACGCCCTTGCTATATAATGTCGGGCTCTTGTAAGGACAGCTTCTTTTTTAAACTTCCTTAACACCCCCCATCCTGTCTACTTCCACCGCACACAAAGGTTACATGTACACCGATCTGGCTACCATCTACGAGCGAGCAGGGCGGATTGAGGGCAGGAAGGGCTCCATCACTCAGCTACCCATCCTGTCTATGCCCAATGACGACATTACGCACCCCATCCCAGATCTCACAGGCTACATCACAGAGGGTCAAATCTACATTGAGCGACAGCTGCACAACAGACAGGTGCAATTGTGTTCCCTTCGTTCATACTGTTGCACTAGCAAGATTTAGCACCTGCTCTGTGTTTGTTCCTAGTATACCCATTTTGAGGATAACCTGACTATATTCAGTAGCAGCAATTGGCTAGACATAAGGTCCTTTTTGGTCATTTGTCATGTGTTACCTCAAAGTCCTGCCCTCTGCTTCTAGCATTTGAAGAAGCTACCCAAGAAGCATGCTCTCGAATTTTCATCTCACCTCTCCTTATTTGCCTTGCATCAGGTATATCCTCCTATAAACGTGCTACCCTCCCTTTCGCGGCTAATGAAGAGTGCTACTGGAGAGGGTATGACTCGCAAGTGAGTGAATTGAAGGTGAAATGAAGGAAGTGATGTAATTGAGATGAAATGAAGGTTGCGACAGTCTCCTTGATTAGATTTTTTGGCAAATGCCTTGCTACACACAAAAATATGCATGTTCATTTATCGTTTTGATGTCAGGAGCGGGAGACAACTGCTGTGGCACTTCATGTGTGAACTAAATGGAACTGTGGCTGGAAACGAAAACTACGCATGCAGTGAAAACCACTTACCACATTAACTAAGGAAATGGAGCCACTTTGGTACCGGGTACCGTAAAGTTCCTCCACCACAGAGGAAAAGACAAATAACAATGAGGATCAGGAGGGTTGCAGGCTTGACCTGAAACCGGCTCCTGATGAGAGTTGATAATAGTACTGGAAAGTGCGCGCCTGGTATGGCCTGCAGCTGAAAAAAGCATGTTTGTCTCCCTTGGAATACGACGCAAGGAAGGCTCGTGTGGTGAAACTATGTTGACTGCAGCGGCTTGCAACGTAACGAAGTGGCATTTCTGTCTTTGATCCTGTAGCAGGCTTCTGGTGAACCGCCTCACTTATTACCTCAGACAGGGGGCTCTCGAGGTATCAAAAAGTGTTCATCAAGTATAAGCCCGCTGTACCCTCACTCTGGCTGTGAAAACAAGCTCATGCGATGACCTGCCCATTTTGCGCAGGGATCACTCAGAGGTATCTAACCAACTGTATGCCAACTATGCCATTGGCAAGGATGTGGCGGCCATGAAGGCTGTGGTGGGAGAGGAGGCCCTAACATCAGAAGGCGAGCTGTAGGGGCCAAGTGATAGACTTTACCTTACATACATCTATCTGCGGTCTATTTCTCCTGCTTGGCATCTCTGAATAACAGTTGGTGCCAACTGTCTGAGCAATCGTTATTTTGACCATTCTGTTCCTGTCAATGAAGCTTCAAACCGGTTGAGCTATTGACTGAGCGCGCTCACGTTTCCTTAGGACGTGCACTCTTTAGAAACGATTATAACATGAGGCAGTTTAAAACTTCTTCCCCAATTTTTTTAGAAAAAAGTGCTACTTTCCCTCAAATTAAAGAACTGTTGCTGCTGCTTGTCTGCGTCACTCTCTGTCATAAATATACGCAGGTATAGCAAACCCTTTAATTATTCATCCCTTCCCTTATATGCTGGCATAATTGCAGACTTACTGTACCTGGAGTTTTTGGACAAATTTGAGCGCAAATTTGTAGCTCAAGGTGCCTATGACAACCGCACCATCTTCCAGTCCTTGGATTTAGCGTGGTCGCTCCTGCGCATCTTCCCACGGGAGCTCTTGCGCCGCATCACCGTCAAGACACTGAACGAGTGGTGCGTTACAGTAATCTGATCTTTTTTCCTCTGTCATTAAAATAGGTTCGGTATTAGCAAGTCATGCCAGGGAAGGAAAAGTCTGGCACAGGGTTGCACACCACTCTACGTCTCGGCTACACTACCCTATGAGGGGTCACCATATGTGTAACATGTGACGCACATTGCAAATACGCTACGTACAGCCACTGTGGTACATCTCTCTTGCTTTATAGTTGAACATGTTCGGCACAGTTTTTGGCATGCTGGAAAAGTAAACCTGGCTCTCCTGCAATTCTTTCACAGCAGTCAGCACCTCGTCCAAATGTAGCGAAGCGTTGCGGATTGCGGGTCTAGCCAGCAAGACCGACCTCTTCTTGCGTGTTGCTAATCACGCAGAGCAGACGAAGGACATAAAGCAAAAAAGTACATTTGGTCGGATTATTTACCCAACTCTGCTCTCACAACATTTGTCCCATGCAGGTATGATAGGAAGCCAGATTACTAGTTGTGCCTGGCCAGACTCAAGCCCGACAAATCGTCTCGACGATTAACAAGGGTCTCCTTCATCACAGTCAAGGATGAACTAGGATGAAGCGGGCTGGTTTTCAGCCAACTCCCAATTCAAAGGACCCCAAATCCGTACATTTTTTTCTTTTATAAATTTTAACAATTTCAAAACGGTCGATTGCCCCGCCTACTAGACAACGTCGCTGTTTTTTCTCGGAGCTGGCAAATAACGGCGCGTTTACAACGGCGGGTTAAGGTTAAGTCAATTAACCCGACTTGCAGTTTCCGAATTAACCGCGGTTGCTATTTTAACCCCGTTTGCATTTACAACAAACAGGGTTAATATTACGTCAAACACCTGCTCCTTTCTGTCGCTGTTGGTGCCAACGTGCTCATAAATCTGTTTAGTAATCCCCTGTGAACTATCATAATCGTGGCATGCAGAACATGAACTTTGATCATCTTTGACCAGAGGCAACACTCGGGTCTCCTGGCCTTTTTGACCTGTCAGCATGCTTTCCTCTGTTTTAATATCTCATTTCAATTGCATCCTGGCCTTCCTGGAATTTTTTTAGCCCTTAACCTTTTTAATTTTTTTTCTCCCAGGGGGGGGGGGTGGGAGAAAAAATTAATTTATTTAACCCGATTGAATTTCCTTAACCTGACATTTAACCGCGCGTTGTAAACACACATTCGGGTTAAGTATTTCCAATATTCATTAACCTTAACCATTAACCCGCCGTTGTACACGCGCCGTAAAAATTGCTCCTTAAACGTTGCAAATACACCAGAACGATTAATTGAGGAACTGCCGGCAATTGCCAAGTCTCAACATGCCGGTAGTAGGAGAGAGGAGGTCTAAAGGTATCTTGGGTATGGCAAAGGAAGATGATGATGATGATGATGAAGACTATATTCCTCTTCAAGAACTGCCCTTGTCTGAAAGGTGTGGTGCCGCATGCACACCTCTGCGGTTGCGTGAGGGATCTTCCCTTCTCTCACATTAAATAATACACAACATAGGCTCAAGCAGATGGCAGGAGGCCAGCGGAAGAGGCAAGCAATGCAAAACAGCCAAAAGGTGAGTTGACACATGCTGTTCTTCTAAACAGCGCTTGCTGTCCAGTACAATAAGAATGATGAACGTTGAAAAGCAATGCGTCAGCATCCCGTGCCTCTTCATTTGCGGGCAGGATCCCGCCCAAGGGAATGCGCCACGCAGGCATGCGCACGGGGCCGCAGCTGGTGGAAGCCAGCAGGCAGGTAGGTTGTCAAAGGAGTCAGCACTCGCTACTGACACAATTCCTAGACATACCACCAGTCGGTAGGCGCAGTACATTAATTTTTGCATCTGTACAGGGATGCTCGTTTTTCTCAACTGGTCATAGAGCGGGTGCGACGCGTGCCCACAGGGCATCCTAAAGCATTATAGACAAATGGATTTGAGATGGCAAGGTTGATAATTATGCTGCTATCTTAATATAAGTCAATGCTCTCGCACCCTAGCACCCTCGCACGTCACAGGAGATGGTACCACAGGCGATTGTCTTCCTCCAGATGTATTACGCACCATCTTTCAGATGGCTTGCTCCTCCTCTGCGTTGCCTGCCGCAGCTGCAGGTATGAGAAGACACTTGTCACTACTAAATAGACAGGTTTTGGAAATGGTCTTCGTATGAATTACCGCTCTTGCGACAGGCTGAATTCAGCGCTGAATTTAGGGCAGAGTGAGGACACTCCATATATCGCATTTCTAAGCAAACTGCCTACTTATTCTTTCATTCTTCTCGCTGCTCTGCTTTTAAAAGCCTGAGATATTGCTTCCTCGCAAAGGCTTGAAGTGCTTAACACCAACGCATAGGCAGACAATTGTTAAAACAAGTACGATGTTCAGAGGGTACTTAAAATTGGACAGGTTCTTATGGTGGCACCGTCAGGCTTGTCCAGATCAGCCATGCTACGGATTTCTTGACCATAACTACAGAAGTGAAGCGTGATATGCCATACATATGCCACTACTGTACAACTTCCACTATTGTACCATTTTGACGAATTTCAGATCACCTACTCATCCCTCTTTTGGACTCCTGCAGTGCCATGCGTGTGCCGCTCTTGGCGTGCTGTTGCAGCAGACATGCCTGAGCTGTGGCGTATTTTAGACTTGTCGCTGCCCAAGTTGAAGGTCACCAACGTGGTTGTGGAGAAGATGGCCAGCAGTGGCCGATGGTCTGAGGTACGTGTAAAGTAGACAAGTTATTTAGTTGAGCAGCAAGAGCACTGCGTACTTTAAATCTGGGCATTTTAAGCATTTTTGTGCAGGGGCACAAAGACTGATGTAGGCAGTATTGTCAAGAGTAAAGTCAATTTGCTGATTTGAGCAGCGATCCATGTGTAGCCAGAATTCTGGCAATTTGGATTTTTAGGATAGGGGCAGTGGGGTGAGGAGGTAGCAGGCTCACTGTAATGAGTGCGCCCGTTGGCAGGGGGGAACAAGCTTGCCTTTAGTTACCTAGCCTCTGTGTTTCTCCCAATTTTTGTCAGCACACTTACATACACACACTTAACGTGCGTGATGCACCACCTGCCCTTACTGGTTTTGTTTGAATGTGTGGCGGTTGTAGGTTAGCCATGTAAAGATAGCGCCTCGGGCGCCCGTCACAAGTAGAAGTAGGTCTGCGAAGCTCGCGAGGCCTGGTATGAGTGAGGCTGCTTTTCTGCCGCTTGCGCGGCACTGCTTGAAGATAACGTCGCTGGATATTTCAGGGACCACAGTTGAAGGGGTGCCGGAGTTTAGGTGTGCGTTATGGCGGTTTCCTGGTTCATTGATTGTGGGTGTGGCGTGCAAATTTATAAAAGTAGCCAGAGAGCGGCAGTGCCTGGTGAATGCAATCAAAGGCCTGTACAGGTAATTATGCTCTGTAGTATGTTGCTAGGTTTTTTTGTGCCATTAGCTTTCAGGAAAGAAAATATTGAAATTATACAGCCAGCAATAACACAGAATAAAGGAAAGAAGCCACATCATGTATATTCTTACTTGAATTTACATGTAGAGGATTTTGGAAACGGCAAACGAGACCAGTAGCAGTAGCAGTAGCAGCACCCAGCAGGAAGGGGGGAGCTCCAATGTCAATATCAAAAGACTGTTGTAGTATAGTATGCGAACACAAATCAAGTGACTGGATTTTGTTTACTTGTGAAATTGTCCACTCTGTAGGCAGGAGAGCTTAGAGCAAGCACTCATCAACCTCCCTTCGTTAACGGAACTCAACCTTTCTAGTCGTGTCATCATTCCTCGAGGCTCTGGCATGGATCGCGTGGTGCGCGCAGCCCTCTCAACACGCCCAGGGCAAAGTGCCTGCCCGCTCGTCAGGCTTATTGCAGTCGATTGCCCTACAATTTCGCGTGCAACAGTAAGTGTCATACCCACATACACACACATGCACATACATACACATGTACACAACACTCATACACACACGCACGCTCGCACACAAATCGAACCGGTGCCTAAATTTGGCACTAGTTATTAGTCGTGAGAGCAGTATAATAAACTTGACAAAATGATGGCTGAATGAACAATTCGTGACCGCATCCAGCTTTGGAAAGACAATTCCAGTTGCCATCGAAAGGGAGAGTAAACTTTAGAATGCACTCGTGGAGGCCTAGAATGGGTGCGGCCACTCTGCTTCAGAACCCTGCCAATACCCTTGTGTGCTCACAAATAGTGCACTCCCTGTTGTTGTAGGTGAGCACGCTGTTTGCACACGGACGGCACGGGCCAATTCAACAACACCAACAGCAGCAACAACTGCAGCAGCAGCAGCAGCAGCAGCAGCCTCTTGCTCTTTGCGCATCCCATCCTGTGCCTGCTTTACTGCACCTGAAAGAGGTGGGCCAGTGTAGTCTTTAAGAGTTGCCACTAACGTGGGGAGTAGTTCTCGCTGCCTCATTAATCTCATTCCCTTCTCTTACGGTGTTTCCTTGCCTGGCTGGCTTTGCTTTATCGGCAGGTCGATCTCAACTTTTCAGGAAGCCTGGAGTCTGGGATGAGCATCTCGCCAGAGCTCTTTCAGGTGAGAAGAGCTGGAGGTAGGAAGAGGAAAGTAGAGCTGCTGCACCTCTGTCTATGACAGCGCTTTGTATCAAGTGCCTTTACATCCTTGCATACAACCCTTTCTCCCTCCCCAGGCAAATGCACCCCACTTGGAGGTGTTCAAAGCCATTGGATTGGGTGGCGTGTTTGGTGCGTTGTGACACTGCTCCAAGCCTGCTCCGTTGTTGTGCTCCTTTACGAGCTCCTGCAGATGTCTCCCTGGTCTGTGTGTGTGTGTGTGTGTGTGTGTGTGTGTGTGTGTGTGTGTGTGCTCGGTCCATTATGGGTTGATGCTGTGCTTGCTTCATGTGAGTAGCATTTGCAGGGTGGGCACTGTGGCGGTTGTGGTTTTATGTTATGATTGGATTGGTTGCAGGTTGGACTGTGACAGGCGGTGACTCAGATTGGCAAGACACTCCTGGCTGGCCTTCGCTCCAGGTAAGTTATTGCTGAAAACTGTGTGTACTTATGAAATGGCCAAAAACATGTGTAATTAGTGTTCGCACAGTGACGTTTGGTAAGGAGATATGTTCGGTCTTATAAGGGCTATACGCACAGGTCTTGACCAGCCCTGCACATGTTGTGGCTTGTGTTGCTGCTGTCTTGGCATCCACAGATAGGGCTGTCACTACAAGTGCATGCTTTGTGGGAAACTAGGTCTCATATAAAACCCGGTCATTGTCTGGCAGGATTAAGGTGTTCAAGTTAAATGCGGCAAAGAAGCCCTGTTCCTTATTCTCTGTGGAGATGGAAAAAAGAAAGGACAGCATAGGTTGGCAAAACCTCTCCCCTTCTCTGTACAACAAAAACACAGGTCTTGGAGCTGGGGGCCGGAGAACACCAAGGAAGGCCAGGCATCTCCTGTGTCACATCCAACGTGCTGGTGTGTTTCTTTGTGCGGCTGCTTGACATACGATGGGGATATTTATCCTGCATTTGTCACATCATTATTATCGTCACACATTGTCACACTCACTGTTGTTTAGAGGGATGGCTGTCTGCTCATACTCATACTACATGCGGTCTGCCTTTCTTTGGAATGCTGGTACAATCATATGCCATCAAGGCAGACTAGTGTGGACGAGCTGTCTGCCTTTTTAATTTTGGCATCCTGAAAGACAAATGATACGGAATATGAAATGCTGGTGTGAAGCCACTCCCCACATCAGCTTAAGAAAATGCAGCTTCCCACCAGCATCATACACACACACACACACACACACGAACACATAAACACACACATGCTCGCACTAACCCTCTCCCTGCACAGCTTCGATTTGCGGCAAAGTCGCCAAAGCTGAGGCAACTGGACGTCTGCAACTGTGGTCTACCCAGTTTGCAGCCCTCCCTTTTTGCCAACTTGTCCGGGGCTTCCTCGCTTGAAATCATTCGCATTCCGAGGTCTTCTCTAGGTAGTTGGTCGCACGCTGACTATGCCTTTGTTTCCAGCAAAGCGAAAGGACAAGAAATACAAAAGAAGACAGGAGGCGCGGCCAGATGTTCATTCCAATTTTAACCTAACTTCAATGTGTACAGCATTTTTGTCCTGCTGTTTGCTACCCCATTTTTCATTGCTCTTGTCCTCAGCTTGTGATGAGGTGTTGCTAGCTGTATCATCTGCTGCATATATATATATATATATATATACCATACGCCATCACAACTGCACTTTCTTTTCTTCATTGTTTGTGGCCTCAGCAAGTGACGAGGGCATGTTGGCCATAGCTGCGCACTGCCCTCGCTTGCAGGAACTGGATGTGGGCGCAAGCAGGTAATGTGTTGGTGCCACGCGTGTGCTTTCTAGCACTGAAGTATAAGAGCTTTTTTCACAGACAAGGATTTGCAGGCTGTGATGATCAGTTTTCACGTTGATTGAGCAAAGCAAGGCTCTTCCTTTCCAGTTCGACAAAGTGTCCTCCATTCCTTAATTTATGTGAGGGGGATGTCAATGCCTGCTTCCTTATTCCTTTTGGTGTTCACATATTTTTGCCTGACTGAGGATAGGCCATACATCAGTTGTTAATTTGTCACCTACACCTTTGACATTTGATCCTCTAACTTACAGGGGTGCGGTGGGGGATGAGGGCGCCGAAGCTGTTGCCAAGGCCTGCCTCAATCTTCGGAGCATAGACGTTTCGGGATCTGCCACTACAGTTCAGGTAGGGGGTCCTGCTGAAAGTGTGTGAACTCTGATTTTTACATGAGTAATAGTCACCAAGAAATGAATTTATCCAACTGTTCTCTATGTTGCTAGCTCACCAAGGCTGGTACACGTCACGATTATCAAGCAGCCCAGAGCTGCGGTGAATTTCATTAAAATGCCCCATTTTTTGTTGAGGATAATCATGTGCGCAGCCTTTTTTACTTCGTTCTCTGAAACAAATGCAGGGTCTACGTGCCCTTGTGGAATCTCCCACGCTGGTGGAAGTTGACATTAATAGCTGCAGAGGCCTAGAAAGAGGGTTAAGAGCAGGCCATGATGGATCAGCTCAAGCATTGAGGAAGGCCATGGGGATTACCCTTCCCATTGCCTTCTAAAAGAAGAAAAAACATGAAAATGCGGACGTGTCTGTTGAATTTGGTATCAGTTTGTTGCCTTGATTTATTCCTTTTTTTTGCTATACATGCTTTCTTGTCCAACACTGCACGCACGCTTCAGCGTTGTATTTAATTCAGGGCCTCATATATTTGGGTGCTGGCAGGGCAGCAGCTGCCATTCTTCCACCAAATTCTGTTGGAATAGCAACATAATACATTTGTGGATTGCTGCTGGCTACTATGGTGATCCAGTAAGCTAGCTGGCTTACCGAGCCGCTTTCCAAGTACCAAAACACACCTCGGTTACATAGTAAGCGATACAGAGTTTACAGAGGAAGCCATCAGTCAAAACCTGCGACTGCCAGGCTTAGTAAGCGATACACTGCCTGCCAAATTATGTTGGATTAGCAACATATTACATCTGTGGGTTACTGCTGATATACTATGGTTACTGATCGAGTAAGCTAGCTGGCTCACCAGGCCGCTTTCCAAGTACAAAAAACACCTCGGTTACTGAGTAGGCGATACACTGCCTACCAAAATCCCTTTGCTTCACCTGCAGCTGAGGTTTGCTACTTAAGATATATAAAGATGTTCATGCGGACAGTCCAGCTAAATGTTCTCCTCATCCTGAACAGCGTGCCAGTCACAATACAGCGGTCAACGTGACAGAAACTTTGTGAGGCTAAATAGGAATTGGCAGGCAAGTGCGTCTCTCATGTGCCACGTTTCCGATACTTCCTACACTGGTAGACAACAAGCCGTCCAAATTAATCTTCCGACAACCACCATTGGTCCGGGGACCAAGAAGTCAAGGCAAGAAAGGAGAAAGCAGAAGGCAAGAAAGAGCACGGCTGAAATCGTTAAAAATTCTTAAGCGAAGGTAGGGAGGCAACATAAGCTTGTGATTCTTTTTCTGTCATCCCACCAGCCCGAAACAATCTCCAAAGGTACACCAAAAAGTGTGTGATAGCATAAGTCCTCATAATTCTGCTGGAATGGTGGGTCTCATGTGGTGCCAAATTGTCAAGTTCTCTCCAGCCCAATGATATGTTCGTGCAAAGTGAGCTCAAACTGTTTCAGATGGATAGACTCGCGAGATCGTATGGCATCCAAAAGTTGCTGAGACGCAATAGGATTTTGAAGCACATGCAGAACCTGATAAGTCCATGTATCACTTCTATTTGCAACAAGAAGGTCAGCCTGCACAACTTCCCAAGAAGAGGAGCAGGTAGGTATTTGAATTGAGTGATAAGTTCCAGAGGTGTGCTATTGTACGTGAAGGTGGAAATCGCAAAGTTACCCCTGTTTAGAAAGACCGTAACTTTTGTTTTGTCAGTCAGTGTTGAGCTTGAGCTCTTCAAAGTTTGAAACGTGTATAGTCATAGAATTCTTTTAGCTGGATTAGCAGACTTTCATCCGTGTTTGAAGTGAGAGCAATGTCATCAGCATAATCACAGTGAGGGATCTAAACTGAGTCTAGGGCAGCGGGAGCGTCTCTCTGCACATTCAAGAATCTGTTCATGTCATTGTTATAAAGGGGGTACTTGTTGATGGTGCTCATTCCATGACTCAGCAGAAATGGGAGAAATATCTGGACGTTTGTTTGCAATCAGCTTGTACACCTCTGGGCTGCAAGCGTCAATGAGTCCAACCATCTCATTTCCTATTTTTTTGATTGTTTTTGTCTCAGCCTGCAGTATTGTTGTTGCAGCTCAGCAAAAGGCTGCTTGTGTTTTTTTGTTCATCCGATACATCTTCTGAAATCACGGCACATTGCGTCATACCGAGGAACCATGGGAAGGCTCAGTTCATTTTTCACGATACTTGTATTGCTGTCATACCAGTGGCATCAGCAGCATGCGTAATAAGATCTAAGTAGCAGGATTGACGTTCTTAATTGTGTAAGAGGGAAAAAAGAAAAACTACGCAGGCAGTGAAAAAACACTCCCCACGTTAGTTAAGGAAAAGAAGCCACTTTGGTACCAAGTACTGTAAAACTCCTTTACCTGCAGACAAAAAAGACCCCGGCTTTAAATCTCCACTTGTGATTTATGGGTCTTTTCTATTCCTCAATCTAACCCCCTAATCCTTTTAAGGCTGCTCCCCATCTTCATTTTAGCAACAGGAGGCAGAGTGAGGTGCTGGCACTTGAGCACCCTAAGGTGGTCACAAGAAGATAATAAAAAGAAATAAACAACTCAGGCAGAAACTCACTCCCCACATTAATCAAAGAAGAAAAGGAGCCAATTTGGTACCGGGTACCATAAAACTCCTCCACCCAAAGATAAAAATAAAGAGCAATGGGGATCGGGAGGGCTGCAGGCTTGACCTGAACCCGTCTCCTGATGAGAGCGATAATGGTGCTGGAAAGGGCATATCTGGTATGGAAAAGTTTGGCAGAATGAGGAACATGAAGCAAGTCTCTTAACTCTTTGCGAATCAAGGCTCAGCGTGTGATTCTTGTAGATAGTGCCACCCACTCCCAAAAGGATGGTGTGGAGGGTAACGAAGGCTCACAGACAGGCTTGAAGGATGGAGCTGAGGCTGGTTCTGCAGTCTAGTGTCCTCACAGTACTTAATTTTGATGAGGTGAATGTCACGTTAAAGAATGCTGAGATCTTTGGGTTGGTGCTGTCTGGGGAAGGTGGATCTGCTAGTGGCTGGAGGTGCTGCCCCCTGCCACTTTTTAGAACCCACCCTCGCTCCTTCATTGCTAGTCTGTTGCTTTTTAGTTTTCACGGAGATGGGAGGAACCAAAAGAAAAAACAACGCAGGCAGTGAAAGCCACTCCCCACATTAATTAAGGAAAAGGAGCCATTTTAATACCAATTACCGTAAAGCTCCTCCACCGCGAAAAAGAAAGAAAAAATCAATGGAGATCAGGAGGGTTGCAGGCTTGGCCTGAAACCGGCTCCTGATGAGAGTTGATAACAGTACTGGAAAGGGCACGTCTGGTACGGACAAGTTTAGCAGCAAAGTTCACAGAGTGCACACGGAGCTTGGAGGCATGCTTCTTAACTCTTTGAGAATCGAGACCCAGTTCCTTGAAAGGCATCAGAGTGTGAGTGTTGTAGATGGTGCCGCCCACACCCAAAAGGATGATGTGGAGAGTAACGGAGGATCCTTGGAATGTTGCAAAGGTCTTTGTGCTGTTCCTTTGCGGCGCTTAGCTGGATCTGAGGTCTGGTGTCTTCACAATACTTGATCTCAACGAGGTGGATGTCACGCTGAGGTTTGCTGAGGTCTTTAGGTCGGTGTTGTCTGGGGTTGGTGGCTCTACTGGTGGCTGTCGGTGCTGCTGGGGTGCTCCCAGTCAATTGCCCCCTGCCACTACAAAGAACCCACTTCCTACATTAATTTGTTGTTTTTGTGTTTTTGCAGCGGTGGGAGTAACCTGCACAAGATCTGGGCGGCTGGAGGTAAATCTGTCTTTAGCAGAGAAGCGGGGTGGGAAGAGCCATTTGGGAACTATTCCACTTTCAGTTGTTTCAGGAATCTGGAGATTTTGCATGGTCAACCGTTCGTTGCTGCCAGTACAGGGAGCAACCAATACAGCATCCGGACGGCTGGAGGTAAAATTATTATTTTTGTCTGAGAAGCGGGGTGGAAAGAGCCACCTTGGTATAGTCCTAGTTGCAGCTAAATCGGGAATCTGAAGATTCTGCATAGCCAGCCTTTCGCTGCTACCTACATCCATGCAGACAAAGCAGTATCCTAGGGAGCCTGTCTTGCTGATGATGGCTTTGAAGATCATGCTGCATTCTAAGTTGTGTCTCTCAGTGATCATATTTCTTATTTGCGTGTGTTGGCATCCAGAAAGGATATGCAGGGCACTGTCTAGTTGAGGGCAGAGGGGGTAAGTTAGGCTTATTGAGTGCTTAAATCATACCGCATGCTCTTGGTTGGACAGGGTTCCTGTTCTATACTTCATAATGATGCACTTGGTTTTAACAGGGGCATAGGACGCTGTTAGGTAAGTGTTGCTAGCGGCTCCATTGGCAGTGCCATTCTTGATAAGGGTCTGGTAGTATATATGGTAGTTTGCTACGGTATTGGCATTCCATAGTTAGTGGAGGGGGTGCATGTGTGCTTGCAAGGCGTCATGGTAATTGGATAGGCACCAAAGCCTTAAGGTAGGTGACTGGGCTGTGCTTGGTGATTTTGTATGATTCGGTGTTCCTCATTTTCTTTTGCAAGCCATGTAGAAGGGATGTTCCTCAGGGCCAGCTGTTATGATAGAGATTGCGGCTGCTAAAGCTGCTAGCTCTTTATGTGAGATAGTATTGGTTACACCTACGCCTCTTGGGCTCACGTAATGGAACATTTTTAAGCAAGGGTGGCATATACCTGATCCTGCGCCTTGCCTGTCTTTGTGTTTCTTAAGACTTACATCAGTGTAGGTCCAGTCCCGCCAATCTTGTACTTTACGGATCTCAGGTTTGGGCTGGAGCTGTGTTGGGTCGTTTTGTCAGAGCTCTGAGGTGGGTCCAGGGTACTATTTTTATCTTGGGGGCTTTGTGGCGTTTGATGAAGGTGGTCACTGGGTAGTTTCCTTACTTTTTTAAGGCCAGGGTTTTTTCGGTGCTAAGTGCAGAGGGGTAGGGGTCGTATGAATGTATTCGATTTCCCTCTTTGCCTCAGAAATTTCTTTAACAAGCTTCTTCAGCCAGTTTCTGTTGCAAGCATTGAGGCTATTTTCGCCGTCAGTGTTCCATATGGCAATGATATGCACATCCAAAGTATAATTGGGAAGGGGCGTCTGTATATTGTTCCAGAAGAATACTTATGCATATTGGAGTTGGTCTGATGGTATGGAGCCCAATAATTTGCACATGTGCGGGAATCTGTGGTAGAGCGATGTGTAGGGATTGGTGGTAATCCTTTAACTCCAGGAGGGAAGAAACATGAAGGTAGCTGTTGCCTCTATTCTAAGGGCAGCAGAGAAAAATGCATGCCTTGTTGCTAAATACATGGTGTTTTCATGGTAAATGGGATGGCAAATAGAGAAACTAGTGAACTTGGAGGAGAAGGCGTTGCAGTTTACCCCGAAGGCCTTATCTCTTGGGTGTTCACTCCAGTATTGGGGGAGCGTGGGATCATGGTCAAGGGGGGATGCCATACTTTCTTTAGTGACTAGGGCCCATTTTTGTGGGGCGGTGATAATGTGGGGGGGAAGTATCTGTGAAAACGAGTTTTATTTTTGGCTTGCATGTCTGGCAAATCTTTGCGTGTGATGAGTCCCACGAGCTCTGATGCAAGATTCGGTGGGTGGATGTTGTCATGCAAGCCGCTGTATTTTGCCTTCTCAAAAGCCCTTTGTAATGTTGAGACGCTCAGGGGTGAGCATGCCTTTGCATTTTCTGTCTATGTTGTAGATGCAAGCTACTGTGACAGTGTACACTTCTGGGAGAGTAGGGTCGTCTGAAGGAGATTTGGTGTCGTTTCCTAGGTGCTTCATGAGGTCAACGCCAGTGGTCTTATACTCGTAGCGTCCAGTGGCAACAATTTCTGCTTGAGGCTGGTGGGCTGGATGTCAAAATTGACTTTGTTCCGAAGTCTGATGTCATAGGGCTGGTAGGAGTTTCTTTCTTGGTTTGTGTCAGAGGTGTGTGTCTGGTGCAGGGTTCCACAAGACTTTCACCAACTCTTTTTTTGAGATCTAAAGGTCCGTTCTTTCTTTTCATTTTCACTTAGGTTAATACAGGCTGGGCAGGCCCATGTGTCACTGGTGTCAATAGCCTCTCACTCATTGGCATTGTAGCAGTTTATATTTAGTAGGCACTGCCAATGGTAGGTACGATTACGGGCATCGCATATGTACATGTATTTTAAGGGAGGGAGCAGATCCACTTATTTTTGTTTAGATGGTAGGAGCACGTTTCACAGGATGCACGTGCCATATCAGTGCAACCAGCAGCTCGAATGGTTTTGGGCACTAATCCAACTGCTTTGAATAGGGGTAGAGCCCATTCTAAAATCATAGGAGCAAAGTGTGTATGAAATTGCTCCTGTCTTTCTGGGGGCCATCGTCTCTACTCCTTTTGTTGCAAAAGTAGAAATCTTCCAATCATCTATGTGGTGGACATCCAGATCATCATTATAAAGCGTGCGTATGGCCTCAGTGGGTGTCATAGAGAAGGCCTTGCCTTTCTTGTACGTCCAGAGTTCTTGTTGGATGTGGGTAGTGCACAAGGGAGCCCTACTCAGGCTAGGTAGGCAATGGGTTACATCAAGGAGCTTGCATTTTATTTTCTTTGGAGTCTGTGCTGTACATGGGGTTCTGTATAGTCTGAATTCTCGAATGTTGGGTTATTGCGGATGCGGTAGATTGAGTTTCTGTTATTTATCTGCTGTGTGAAGGGGTTAGTACTATTGTCTTATGTGATGGAGGAGGTAGTTGTCTGTGTAAGCGACTGTGTTGCGGGGTGATTGTGGCAAGCGGTATGTGAGCGTGTTATGCGTTTGTTGGGTTGGCTATTGATTGGTTGTTCTGTGAAGGGGAATAAGTTTTGCGTGTTGAGATGTTGCTGGCTTACTATCTGGCTGCAATTCTCTTTTCAGTGGTATGTGGGGGAGCAGATTGTGTCTGCCGTGCACGTTTTGCTGGCTGGTTTTGTGAGGGAGCGGCAAGCTGGGTAGTAGGTGCGGATTCAGACAGACATTTGATGGCTGTCGTAGTTTAAGGCGAATTGGGGGATGGTATAGATATCGAGCCTATAGAGTCGTGGCTTCTTTTAGTTAGGCTGGAGCTTCTTTGTGAGTAGCGTTGTGAGTGTGGGGTTTGTGATGGAGGGGCAGCTGGCGTCATTGTGGTGGGATGGTGTTGTGCCTGAGAGGGCCCTGTGTGGGGTATGTTGTTGTATGCTGTGTGTTTCCTGGGCCGAGCATTGGCGTCTGGAGGGATTGTTTGTATTGATGAAGGTGTTGGTGCGTTCTGAGTGGCACGTCTTTGGAGTTCTAATGGACATCCGGCTGCTATTGTAGCGGGAGAAGGGGACGTATGTGGTTCTGAGCAAGGTTCAAACACAGAAGTCTGATTAAACCACCTAGTATTTGCCGGTAGATCTGTGCGTGTGGGAGGTGGTTGTCTAATGAGGTTATTGGTAATAGGAGGCCTATTGTATGTTGCTGCGCGTGGTTGTGTTGCAGGTGTTACGTGGGTGGGCACACTCTGTTGAGGTTGGGTGCCTGCAAGATCAGGGGGCACGTCACCATGATGAGCCAATGTATTGATATGTGTGTCCAGGAGGCCTGTGAAGGAGGGATCTCATATTTCATGGTGAACAAGCAGGGTGT
>Ga0307960_1000460_pt1 | contig 22527 bp, 24 predicted proteins | sample OrgLakmetagen542_FD_201832 | JGI IMG/M metagenome (GOLD analysis project Ga0307960, IMG submission 201832) | Saline water microbial communities from Organic Lake, Antarctica - #542 | ecosystem: Environmental > Aquatic > Non-marine Saline and Alkaline > Saline | place: Antarctica: Organic Lake... | reverse complement strand
ACTTTCTTCTGTGGAGCACTGGCTCTGCTTCCTTCAGAACTCTCTGTGCTCAGTCCAAACCTTTTTCTGCTAGTTCTTCAGCCATTCTTGACTCTCCTATTCTTCTCCAGCCTAGACCTTTTTCCGTCCCTTTCTCTTTCTTATCATAGTCGCCTCCCCTTTGTTTACATAGGTTAGGTTGCAGGCTTTTTCCAAGCTTCCGCTGAGATGCCCTTTTGAGGCATATATAGTGATGTAACCTTAACCAATACCCAACATATTGTATTAGTGATATTGTAGACCAAGTAGCTCCTATTTGTTCCCAAATCACTGTGGGAAATGCTTTACAACGCCAAACAATTAGGAACCCAAGTGCTTGCTTCCCAGTGTTTGGCTGCCTTGTATTACATTCACCTCATTCCTAAACTGTATAAGATGACAAAGCCCCCCATTGTAACCAATGTAACCATTGTATACGATGTTAAAGCCAGTGAGGGAAAATGAGTTTAAAATCTAGATCTAGAACCAGACGTAGGCTGACAGATAGGAATAAGGAAGCAGAGGCAAATTTAATGACAAGGACTAGAATTATATCCAATAGAGCGGACTGCTGATATAACCTACATACAGACAGCAATGCGACGGAACATGCGAACATAAAAAGGAAACGAAAGGACTCCTTATATTTATGTGGTGCTGGTAGAGAGGTAACCCTGGAATATCTGTGAGACAAAACAATGTTTGCAGCCGTGACTCATTCATAAACAGCTTAAAAGACAATGCTTGTAAAAATGGAGCGCTGCAGGGAGCAGAGAGGCAGGAAAAACAAGGATCACTGAACCTGCGGAACCTTCACCTGTATTTAGAATACAAATTACAAAAGAAGAAGCCACAAGCCTTTGCTCCCATCTCTCATGCAGCAAACCATCAGAGCTTGCTCCTCCTGATTCACTTGGCGTTTGCTGTGGCGGTTGCCAACTCTGCTGCCAGCTTGGTGGCTTCGGCGTCAGAGTGCACAGTGCCAGCCTGTGAATAGATATTTAGGGACTGTCACGAGAGCAAGATATCGGCCTATGTGGGTCAGCAAGGTAGAGCACAGGCAGAGGCACGACCTGGCATCTGTGCGTAAAGCAACAAAGAAATGGGGGTGCCTATGGTCTAATGAAGACCAGCAGAACACCAAGAGCGCAGGCATTCCCCCCTTGGCTATGCAGATCAAGATTTAATGGCGGCAATTGTGTCAAACGAGGTGACAGACACCTAATTTGCATGGCAGCATCAAGACAGCATAATCTCTAATATTTTATTTTGTCGCCCACCACTTGTCTATACCTCTTACTTTCCTCCGTCCAGCATACTCACCGCACTTAGGAAATGCTCCGCTTCCAAGGCGGCCATGCAGCCGGTGCCGGCAGCTGTGATGGCCTGCCGCCACTTCTTGTCTTGCACATCTCCAGCTGCAAACACGCCTGCGAGTTGGGCAGGAACAATGAGGGCACCATAGCTTTGTTTTGTACTACGCAATCAACAGATTCAAGCTTTTTTGCCGCTAATTTTGATCGTCTCAAGAGGGAAACAAGGTAATTTTCATTGTAAGGTTGCAGGATTTGCATACACCAGCCGCAAAATAAGACAGGAGGGAGGGTTTAGTAAGAGACATGAAGTTTAAATTTAAGACTTAGCATACAGGAAGCTCAACCCAGGTACAACAGGTCAAAATGGTCAGAGTTGCGAGCTGGATACTTTTGAACTCTTGTTAAATGGAACTGCATGGCAAAGCAGGAGTACAGGATTAAAGCATTTCTTGGAGCAGTACAACCCGGCTTGTCAGTCTTTGGCAAATGCTAAAGAATGAATACGCCACAGCTCAAACGGGTGCAACATATTGCGAAAATGCTGTGGTAAACACAAATGCCTAAAGAGTGGCCTGGTGGTGAACTCAAGTACCTAAAGAATGAGCATGCCACAGCTTGCACGGGTGCAAACATTGCAATATTTCTGTGATTGGTCCGTTTTACGCCTCAAACATGAGTCTTAATTAGCTATTGACCTCGTTGCGTTTGAATCTCGCAAAGAGGCAATGGTGATGACACAAGGCAACTCTCCCACACTGGCACCTATGAAGGAGCAGGCACTGGAACTTACCTGGGATGTTGGTTTGGGTAGTGCCAGGCACGGTTTTGACGTAACCATCCTCATCTAACTCGATCTGCAGAAACAGAGCCAGGGTTAGTATTTGACAGACCCATGCTCCAAGACACACGGTCAAAGTACTCATGGGTATACTAGCAGAGGAACAGGATTTTGCGCTGGGCGTAATATGAGTTACTAACGCATTGCTCAACAATGAGGCTGGAATATTTTATTGTAATTGCTTTGCAGCGTTCAAGCAGGACCAGCCAGCGCACCTGCTTCTCTAAGAAATCCGTGGCTGGCTTGTGGCCGATCGCAAAGAAGAGACCGTTCACCTCCACATCCGAGACGGCTCCAGTCACCAGATTCTTAACTTTCAGGCCACCGAGGAGCCCCTTGTCATTGCCGTAAGCCTGGCAGCGCAGGAGGAATGAGGAACGCGTCAGAGCATCGTGGCAGCGCAGGAGCCATGAGGGACACATACAATATACAATGGCATCGTGCATGACAAGCAGATGAGACTTGTCTAGGCCTCAACAAGCGACAATTGCAGTGGTTGATTCTCGAGGCTTCGCAACTCCTACCTACTCATTCTTAAGGGAGCTGCCTGGTTCAAAATACCCTTCCTTCCACTCTAGTCTACGTTCGTTGCTTCTCTGTTGATGCTGCCTTTTCATCAGAGATGTTCTCACTTAGCCCAGGAAGCATGAGTGAAAGCAGGCCACAACTGTGCCTGACATCAATCGTGTCCCTACCCCCATTACGATGGAACCTTGTGTCCAGGACAGAACAGCCTTGTCATCTTTTGTTCTGAAGCCATAGCTATCGAGCGCGCCTATTCAGATTCCTTTCATTTTGAAGCCATAGCTAACGAGCACGCATAGTCAGATTCCTTCAACCACACCTGCTAACTTCTAGTGGAGGGAAGAAAGGAGCACAAGAGAGGGGAATCCCCAAACTCTGCGCAAAAAGAATTCAGTTGAATTCATATTGCAGACTGCTTTTGAGGCTTAATGGCAAGAACAGTCCTTGCACCCCGCACCTGATCCACCCCGCTGTTCCATAGGACCTCAATTTTAGGGTTGTTCAGGGCGCGCTGCTGCATAATCTTGGAAGCACGCAGGGTGTCACGTCTGCAGAAAAGTCAAACACAAAAGAGTCAGACGCTGGTAGGCTGATGCACCAGTAAACAAGGTACGCATGCACATGGAGGAGCATTAAAATTTTGTTCATAGGAAATAGGAAGGTACTTGCTAAAAAGAAGCGTGGAGACGAGGAAGAGAGGAGGCTTGAAAGCAATATAATTTTATAACGCTCGTCAAAAAACGTCAAACAAAATTAATACCATGACTGCTTATAGAATAGGGGGTGCAGCACAGAGCAGTCTGTATATGGGGGTAGGGACATGATTGATGTCAGGATAAGGACGAGATTGATGTCAGGACAAGGACAAGATTGATGTCAGGACAAGGACAAGAGACGGGCATGTGACCAATGTGTATGTAGGCAAAAACAAATGCGGCAGGTGCTGATGTGCAGCAGGAGGGCTGCAGGCAGTCCCGAAAGAAACATGTTGGGTTCACTTCAGCTGTGTTGGCATGCCTGTGAAATGTTGGAGATTCACTGCCACTCTCATGTTCCTCTGGTGCACCCTCGTGTGCAACCTCATGTGCAACCCTCATACACACCCCTACCTGTGACGCAAAATGATGAGATATTGCAGGTAGTCAAGTCTGCAAATTCTTACACTCGATTCTGGCCAAGTCTGCTACTGCCTCACCCAAGAGCCAAGCCCCCTGGTGCCACTGACTGACCTGTGGATGATGTAGACTTTGGAGCCGTACTTGGTCAGGAAGTTGGCCTCCTCCATCGCACTGTCACCCCCACCAATCACGGCGATGGGCTTGTTGCGAAACAAGGGAGCGGCCCCGTCACACACTGCACAAGCACTGATGCCCTTGTTCCTGTACGCAGGTGTGGGATTCTGGTGTTTGTGCATGTGTGTGTATGCGCACGTGCACGTGCAGCTCAGAGGGCCAAAGGCCCTCGCATAGGTTGCATTGGGGTAAATAATTAGATTGGGTGGACCTCGCATAGGCACGCATTGGAGTTTAATAATTGTTTTTTTTCAAACCTTGCTTTCAACGGTCTGTACGGTAGATAATAATAAGGCGTGCTTAGCAAGGCGTTTGTGTGCAACGCAAGCTCAAGGAAATGCAGTGTGCGTGTACCCGTCATCCTGCCAAACAATACTGATGATAGTGTGTGTATGTACATGTGTTTGTGTGTGTGTGCGCGCGCACGTGCGCCTGCAGTGTGTGTGTGTGTGTGCGTGTGTGTGTGTGTGCGCGCATGTGTGTGTGGCTCTGTCACACGTACCAAAAACCATTCTCTTCGCCACTGCCTGGAAAGTCCATGCGCTTGGCCACAGCACCAGTGGAGATGATCACGGTCTCTGCTAGGTACTCGCGGTCTGATGATTTTACAAAGAAGGGACGCTTGGAGAAGTCAACCTGTTTGCGTGCATTATGCGCATGTTTGCTTTTAGTGCTGCGTTTTTTTGCTTTTAATACTGTGTTTGTGTGCACGCAAGTAAAACATGCTATATGTATCATGCCTATGCGCGTGTGTGGCTTGTGACCGTGTGTGTTGTGTGTGCATGCGCGGAAGTGCCATGTCAACGTTTTGACACGGAACCACGGTAAGTTGCGCATCATTCAACACTCACTTTTGTGACAGTCTCTGAGAAAATCTTGGTGCCAAATCGCTCGCTTTGCTTGCGCATGTTGTCCATCAACTCAGTACCCAGCAAGCCTAAAAGGGAAGGATGAGACACAAAGCGCATGAGCTGAGACACACATGCAAACGTACACACACACATACAGACGCGCACATGCACATGCAAACTCGCACACACACACACACACACACACACACACATGCAAACGCACACACTCGCACACACACACACACACGCAACACACACATGCAACACACACACACGCACACGCACACACGCACACACGCACACACACATACACACACACACACACACACTTGCACACGCATTTACACGCAACATGCTGAAATACACACCATCAGGGAAGCCAGGGAAATTCTCGACATCAGTGGTGGTTGTCAGCTGGCCACCTGCAGCGATGTCGTTGGCCATGAAGCCCTGCGCACGGTTCAGGAAGCAAGGTTCCAGGCCACTTTTCACATGTTGATGCCTTTGTGGTGCATAAGATGAAGCATGGCTGACTGGTCTGGTGGTCTGCTGTGAGAGCCTGGATCCCTGGTTCCAGCGCCATCCGGTGCGCGCGTTTGTGGACAGCCACGAGTACACACCTCGAACATCACCGGTTTTAGCTCCGCCCTGGCAGCATATATAGCCGCGGTGTGCGCTGCAGGGCCACTGCCGATGATCAGCACCTTGGCGTGCTCAGGAATTTTTGCGTCCACCATTTTGGCAGATGCGGATGTTGGCCGCGTGGATTGGTGAGCTAGAGTTGCTGCGCTGAACAAAGGAATTGAATGTCGAAATTTCAGCGCAGCACGTCTCATAAATTGTTTAATCACCAAACTGCTTTTTGTGGTCAGTAACTGAAACTGTTATTGCAGAATAATAATAATTAGGAGGTGACGGCAGAGGGAGCGGGCCAGCGGTAGCTGATTGCTAAAGGCCGTTCGTTTTCTAAAGTGGACGGTTTATTACCAAATTTTCTGGACAGAAAAAAACAGTTTATTTACAAAGAATTGCATGCCTCTAACGAATTTACACTCGAGCTGAATCCTTGCATACCAACCATTGAGCTTTAACTTCGTTTACTCATGAGACGTATGCCAAGCATGCCCATTTTGAAGGGAAGAAGGGCAAATATGATCTAAAAAATATGACGAGCAAGCTTACCATCCGAATCGCATTTCCACTGTGATTCAATTTGTTTGATTTTGTGATCGTAGTGTTCGTAGATCACTTTGGCACGTAATTTTTCGTGCGCAGAACTTCTCGCACGTAAATCCCACTGCCTTCTACACCATCATGAGGCACGGTCTGCTTTTGCAAGGCCTCCAAAAATCCAGCAGCGACGTAAAACTTGGGGCGATTGCGTCCGTACACCTGCATGTCGATTGCAACAAAAATGGAATATATATAGCAATAACGGTGACAATTAACATTGGATAGTGGTTCATAACATATGACAAGACGTTCTCAAGCCGTACTTTGTCAATTTTACGATTCAAAAAGCCAAGTACACGCTACTTATTCTCTGCCTGTGGGCAAGAACTGGGTGACTGCCTTGTTGTCTGTGTGATCAAGCCAGGCTTGTAGGGCTGTGGGCTTGAGAAAGTCCAGTAGCGCAAGCAACTAGCTGCCCAGCACATGGTCTCCGTTTCCAAGCCTAAGGTGCTGTCACAACCTCCCAATCACCGATGACCTAACAAGTACTTGGTCTGCTTAGAACATGCAACACCCTAGAAACTCTGAGGTATTGAGCTTTGCCTTGAATTGCGCAGCATAGTAAGCCAGTTGGGCACGCAAATCACGCCACCCAGCGCTCACCTTGATGCTGATGTTCCTGATGCCAGCCAGGTTGCACAGCTCAAGCAGCAGGTCGTTTGCTGTAACACCCCAGCCGTCGTGGCGAGGGCTCATCAAAAACTGTGTGTGTGTGTGTGCATGTGCGTGTGTGTATGTGTGTCTGTATGTGTGTGTGCATGTGTGTATGTATAAAAGCATGTGATAGTTGGACAGAACATGTGAATAAACAAAAATATTATCAGGGAGCCTAGGGACATGTTATCCATGCATCGCATTTGCATGGTTTTGGCCAAACCCAAACAAAAAGATATCAACAGAGCAAGCATAAACGGCTCACACTTTCAGGAGGGTTTTGCTACTGCCGCAAACTTATTAAGGCTCTCAAAAAGTAGGCAACATAACATGTTCAACTCAACTTGCTCACGCGCTAATACTGCTCAATATGTCTGGCCTTTTGATGCGGACCAGTGCAATCATCGCAGCACACTACCAAGTATGCAGGACCATTATTTGGTAAGCAAGCCGCAGTGATTACATAGAGGTGCGTGCAAGCAAGTGACAACCATTTTCTCACCTTGAGGCTGTTGTACTTGTGCGTGATGCTGTTGTAAATGGTGTGGCTGCGATAGAGGGGGATGACGGAGAGCTTGTTGAACGCGTTGAGATAGGCTGCAGAAACTGCCTCCTGCGCCGTTAACGCATCTCCCAGGCCTAGGCCAAACAGGCCCTGCACAAAAGAACACAGAAAAGCAACGTGAAACTGTCTTGCTTACGTAACTGTTTTTTTTAATGTGCTTTCAACTTGTATTTCCATATTTGTGCATCATTCTAGTTAGAGTAGCATGGTTCTGTCAGTTCATCGCATGGGTGAGGAGCGCAACACAGATCAATGGACAATAAATACATGACCGAGTGTGTAAGCCCATCGAGGCTCAGCGTAGCAGGGGATGATGATATAGGCATGCAAGGAGCACAGAAGGCTTTTGCCAGCTACGCATGACAGCTCACATGGTCGTTTCATGCTGGCTTTTGTTAACATCGGAATTCCCATCTGCTAGTTGTGTATGAAAGCCCACAAAAAGTAGAAGTAAACATCTACGCTGGAAAGCACCAGCGTGCATTAAGGGAAGGCTCTCAACAAGTGCTCACATTATCCAGAGCCCCACCAAAAATCGAAGAAAAGAGGAACAACAGACTAATGAGGATCCAGTGGGTTGTCAGCCATGCAATCCAGCCTGCGTCTAGCCCTCCTAAAGCCAGCCGCTCTACCAGCAACCCCCCCATCAGATCCCCTCTTTTCACTGTTGTCGTTGTTGAATTGTATTTTGTGTATCGTTTTTATGGTCTTGTTCAAGCTTTTTATTGCATGGCAGTGTAGTGCAGTTGCTAGTTGGTGAACTTTGCGCAAGGGGATGCCCAGGACTAGTAGAGGAGTTATGGTGTAATAATTGTAGATTGACCGACTCCAAGGAGTATAACATGAGGTGTGAGTTTGTTGTTTACAGAGATGCCTAAGCCCACAAACATAAAAATTTTTAACTACTTATCGTACTGGCTGCTTCATCACTACCAGTGGAAATTTCCTATTTCGTTTCTATCTTGCAGTCTACACAGTCCTGCGGAAAGATTCCAGCCTTCACGTCGCCTGCAGCACCATGTTTGGTCGCTGTACACACACAACCGCCCTACTGTGCTCACACACAGTAACACAATCGCCTTAATGTGCTTACACACAGCGGCAAACAAGCTCAGCTTAGCGACACGTGCACGGAAAAGCACAAAAACAGAGCTGCTCAGGTCAGCAGCTGCCTAACTACTACAAACCAAGACAATCACAACACCTGCAGCATACCTAAGGAATACAAGCTCATATCGTTAACTGCTACAGCACCTTCATGTTGCCCACAGCGACCATGGCAGTGTACTGCTCGCGCTTGCCCTCTGCCCGGACGTAAGACACAGCCCGTCGCACGTCCACCAGCAGCTACAGACAGAGAAGGCAACACACTTTTTGTAGCCTGAAGAACAGGCAGGCTGTAGGAGGGGGAAGTCAGCCGACTTGTTTCCGTCTCTGTTAATTAATTCCTTTAAAGGTTTGACCAGAAAATCGCATATCTAGTATGAATACGGTGTATTGGCAGGGGAATTGTAAGTATAAAGGGTTGGCCAGAGCCATATATATACGGTGTATACCGTAGGTTCACGATCACTTCGGAAATTAAATAATTATTTGGCAAAAAAACGAAAATTTTTAATAATTCTCGGGGCCCTCTCCGAACTAAATTCGAAGTGATAAATTAATTTTTTAAGTGGTTTTCAGGGAGGTTTTAAGAATTAGCTCCCAACACCCCTGGTTATGAACCCCTGACCCGTTTTTGGACCCCCTGTCCCCAGCTGAAAGGCTGGCTGCTCAGCAGAGGGACCATGAGAAGCTACAGAGGGAGAGGCAGCTCAGGGAGCTGGCAGAGGCATAGGCAAGGGGCGCGGCTGGAGAGGCCCGTGGGGCGTCCATGCATGCTGCTCCAAGAACAAGCCTCCTCCTCTCACTGGCCCTCCAGGCCCTTCCTTTGGGGCATCCACACAGAGTTAGTGAAGATGACAAGTGGGTAAGAGGGTTGCTTCTTTGATTGAGGGAAGCACCTGTGCAAACACTCAGCAGTGGTTCTCCCCATGCAGCCAATGGGCAGTCTGCCCATCAGCCTGCACAGCAGCAGCAGCAGCAGCAGCAGCCAACAGTGGGGGTCTCTCGAATTCACAAATTAATTCTTGACAGGGCCTGCCCGAACTGGATTCGAACTCGAAAATTAATCCCCAGACCCCCTCACGAACAAAAATCGAAAATTTAATTAATTTTTGAAATGTGTGGTCCCGAAGTGATCGTGAACCTACGGTATACGGTATTTTTGGCAGGGAAATCACCACATATACGGTGTATATATACAGTTCTGGCCTACCCTATAAGTATACTGTAGGGCCGGACAACTCTAGACTTCAGGTAGAGTACATTTATTAAGCCAGGCCTCTGCACAGATTAAGTAGCAGACACATTTTGCCACACAGCCTCGACCACAAAACCCCATGTGAAAAAAAGCCAAGGGGCGCATGATATCATGATATCCACGTGCACAAATAAAGGTGCACCAGAACGTGATCAACTTTCAACAAGTCACCACAGGACTGACAGCCGTACAGGAAGGTGATGTCACTGCATGGTCCAGATTTGGTGACGTGCTTGCCATAAAAGCAATGTACCTTGACAACAAATGGGAGTATCCTTTGACATGTAAATGAGTTTGATGCTCTCACAACAAACTCTACATTACACGCGAAGCAAGCCAGCTCCAGACACCGCCCCTTTTCCCACCCAGTTTGTCTCACAGTGCTGGTGCGTGCTAGTACACGCTGGCTACAAGAACGCATCATTATCAATTACAAACGCCCACCTTGTCCCAGCGGTGCTGATACATGACCTCACGAACGGCTACAGGGATGGGGATGGCACCCTCAGGCTTCCTGCGCACAGCAGAGAAATTAATGGGCCAAACTTGGTAGAGTGTTGGAAACAAGGCGTGTAAGCAGTCAGGTAGAGGGCTGCGTGGAACAGACGACATTGCGGATGAAGAAAGGGAAAATATGTGACTTGGTATGCCACAAGCACAAAAGGAAAGATGAGCCCTGGTTATTAACAGATTATGGGGAAGGCATAAGACCGAGTCGGAAACTACAGCACCCCAACTCAATCAGCATCCAAGTTGACACGGCTATCCACTGAGGTGTGTGATTTTTTCGTATGCAAAGAGGTAACACGTGAGATGTGCCACATAAAAACCATCAGGGTACGACGTACTTGAGGAAGCTCTCTTTGGTGAAAAGCAAGTTCTCGGTGATTTGGTCGCGAGCAGGCCTGGGAAAAACGCTCCCTCCCCCCCCACCGCTGCCTCCTCTCCTGTTATCCCTGTTGCCTGCGTATTGCGTGTGCGTGCGTATTGCGTGTGCGTGCGTGCATGTGTGTGTGTGTGAGAGAGTGTGTGCATGCTCATGCGTGCATGCGTGCACACAATCTGTGTCAGTAGGGGAAAGCAATACTGAAGATACCTGCAGGGCCAGGAGCAGCAGCATGGAGCAGGGCGTTGCCAGAGTGCAAAGCTCGCACCCCCACTCCCTTGAGGTTGGGGGCACACGCCACAGAGGCTCTTAAACGCTGAGACGCTAGGCTCTTGCCGGCTCCAAGGAAAGGGGAAGCAGTGGCTGCTGAGGTGCCGTACGCAGCAGCTGCGGCGTCTCCGGCTGCTGCTGCTGCTGCCGCCAGGTCGTGAAACCCTCGTTTTTGGCGCGATTTAGTTCTGCGTTTTTTTACAGAGCTTTCTTCATCTTCATCGCCGCTAACGCTACTGCTAGCCTGTGAAGATAGTCGGGGGGAGGGGGGAGATTAAGGGATGGTGGCGTGAAGTAGTGATGTTGTTAGAGCATGCGTGTTAACGATAAGACCAAAGGGCCAGCACTCTCTTTTAATATATTGCGCGTTGCACGAGACATGGTGGCACATTAGGCTTGCGGTTTGACCTAACTAGCATATGCGTGGCACCAATGCGTCAACTTACAGAGCCTCCTCCTCCTGCATTTGTGGGGGACTGCGGGCAGCATGGAGATGGAGGGGGCATCTTTTTGTCAGGGAGAAAACACATACAATTGACACAACAGAAATTTTCGAAAGAAATACTCACGCTATCTTCTTCTGAACTTTCTCCGCTTGTCACTGCTGTTGCGCCTCCGGTCTGCACAAGGTCAGAGGACAAGCAGGTGTGTACCAGAGACTCAAATTTGAGTTTATGCTGATGAGCATCTGGGCCTGACGCTGTGCCTTGTTCAAAGGACCTGAGCAGCAGCTAGATTGTTTCCACCCACTTGATTGCTTCCCATGGAGGTAGGCATGCTCCCTCCTCCGGTGGGGGAGGCCTTGACGCCCGGCGCGCTGGCAGCAAAGCCCATCATGGACCTGGCGCTCATGCCTTGCTGCGAGTTGAAACGGGCATACACTTGTGGTCAGTCATTTCAGAACTTGTTCTCTGTTCATCCTTGGCCTGTCAACTCGGCACATGCATGTGGTCCATGTCAGCACACAACACCTTAAAGGTTTGGAACCCTGCGGACGACGCCAGCCCTCCTGAAGCCTGCCTCCCACTACACGAAGCTGCTGCCTTTGCAACAGCTGCTTTGGCAGAAGCACTGGAAGGAGCTGCAGCACGGGCAATGCCTGAGCTGAAAACCTGCCTAGCGATCCTCTGTGATTGCCTCCACATCTTTCCTTATATGTAGTGTGACAAAAAGGCCTAACAATGATATACACCCAATAGCGGTTCGGCAATCCAAATTATTTTCGTATCAAATTGCTCCTCTAAATAAAAGTTAATTTACAGAGAGCAGCTCTTCACCAAGCCCCGCACCCTTTACACAAACCATAATCACCCGAACAGAACCCCACACTCGCCGGGAGTGTGCATGTCTCTTAAGCGTGAGTTTTCGCTGCTACAGGTTTTCTACCAATTGTTCTGTGGCACTGTGATTCTTCACCATAAAAGCAACGCCACTGTACACGGTTTTTATGTATGCATGCTCTTTTCTGCAAGGAGAGCGCCTCTTTGGTTTCCTCTTTGCAGCTTGCCAGTCAACCACCAGCCAGTTGAATGGTCAGCATTGAGTGGCCGAAACACTCTTACCTCCCTATCTATCCTGGATCAATTGATTGGTTAAACTTTTAACACTGTATGGCTGGTGCGTTGCAGAAGTTGAGCAGGCTGGCAGCAGGCCCCACGTAAATGACCGCGGCCCAGCAGCAGCAGGCCTCACGTCCTCGCAATTAGCAGAGTTAGAGGTTGCGAGGTGAGCAGTGATACAAATTGATGACATGGGAAAGTTTCTTGGTCATAAGACTTCTGCTCCAGCCAGGGACGTCTGTCCAATACATATCCCTCAGATCTCGTTGGGTCCGAATGTGATCTTGGCTCTTATCACCTCCTACCTCCTACTTCTACGCCTAGCCAACTGGAGCGCTTCTTTCATATCCTTGTATGTAATATCTCAGGAGTGAACTCCTACTTTTACGCCCCGTGCACGGCTCAGGCCTTTCTAACCCTCACCTGCCCCTGTGTCACAGTAAGCAAACGCTTCTTGATTCAATCGTCTCGTGGCTTATAGGGCACGGGCAGAAAGGGCCACGGCTGGGCGAAAAGGCACGAAGCGGCTGCAGGCCTCGCCTGCCAGCAGTAGCTCAGGAGGAGGGCACACAGTGAGAGGCACTTCCTCATCGGTGCCTCCCCCTTCACGAGGCCACAGCAGCAACAAGCAGAAGCAGAGGTCTGAGGAGGTTGAATCGGAAGAGGTCAGCGACGATCATCCAGGAGACTCTCATGCACAAAAGGATGCACGCAAGTTGCGAAGATTGCTGCGCAACCGAGTATCAGCGCAACAAGCACGAGAACGGAAAAAGAACCACCTCACAAGCCTGCAGGAGCTGGTACGTTAATTGCATGCCTATATTATAAACCAGGAGCTGGTGGTTATCTATATGTGCAGGGTTGTTTTTCAGAACCATATATAAACCTATACATTGTTATTGGTTATTGGCAGGAAAACCACCAAATACACGGTCATATGCCGTGTACATATTACGGTTCTGGCCTACACATGTACCTGAGATATGCTGTTACTGCATAAGATCCGCCGTACTTAATTATTATTCATAATTCAAAAGTAAAGTTTGTGCAAGGCAGCAACTTTAATTTGTTTGTATGTCTACTGCCTTTCTAATCAGTAGCAAGCAGACATGGCCATACAGACCCTTGCTCACCAATGGCAATCTCACAGGTGATAAGATTTTGTCAGCTTAGGTACATGCATAAGACTGCAAAAAAAACTAATTCATTGCGCTCACACAAGCAGGTGGCGCAGCAGCAGTCTCGCATTACCTATCTCGAGCAGCAGCTGCACGTTGCAACCTCTGAAGCCGACACCCTCCGCCGCATCATCTTAAATATGCAGGTCTGTAAACAAAGCCTTTCGTGATCTAAGTAAGGAATTCCAATTTTGAGTTACCTTATCTAGCCTGCCTTCCTGATCCTGCCGCATTTTCCATTGGTCTCTTTGCTAAACCGCCTTGCTACCTTAAACAGAGAGACCATTTACTTTATAATTGTTTGCACAGGCAACAGAGGTGAATGAGCATGACGATGCTGCGGTTGTGCCTGGTGTTGGTGATGACACTGCGGCAGGTGGTGGAGGTTATGCTGGGGGGCGTGATGGTGGGTTTATTGCCGGCACAAAACAAGAGCGAGTGTGCTAGTAGTGTGGCAGCCTCCACACAAACCACTATGATTTTATTGTTGCTGTGTGTGAGCAATGTCGGTAAATCGCCTTTGCTTCACCAGGCCTGGAGCTAGAAGCACGCTATAAAGCATGCTGCAATAGCATTCATGGTGATGCCACTCTGTGTGTTTTTTTAGCAGATGTGCCGTGCCGCATTTGTAAATATATGTACGATAAAAAGCTGCAACTTGGGAGCGATGACTAGAACGTTATCAATCGGTTCACAGTTTTGCAGCTTCTTCTTGAAGATATATGATTGTGTCAGACCATCCATGGCAGAAAGAATATGGGCTGACCAGCAATCATTGGATCGTGTACTCAGCTGCATGTCAGCATGTAGTAAGAGCTTTTTCGTTTGTTTTGCTGTTGGATTCAGTCAAAAAATAGTACAGCCGCATTGCCGTGCGAAAAAAATTGAACTGTAGGGGTTCCAATCCACACTCGCGCATGACGACACACGCCCATGAAGGCGTGGTGTGGCTCCCGACATCCTTTTCGACACTGCCAACCGCCATTTCTTTAGGGGACTGTCCATCTCTTTGCCTTGTTGTAAGTAACGGGTGGCCCAAACCTGACTCATATACATACCAGCAGGCATAGCGTACATCTTGAGAAGCCATATGTACACGTGTAACCTGTTAGCAAGGTTATGTTTCTGAACACTCTTTTTGACGTTGCCGTGATATGTGAAGTGCTACGTCAGCCGCGGTATTCAGATTGATCTGCTCGTTGCACATCATGCACAAATATTTGAATGAGTCTGTGTAGGGAAGCAGTACACCGTCAAAGTACAGAGGGGGCAAGTTCAGAGTTAGAGTTCCTCTGTCTTTTGTGTGTTGACAGTGAGAGACTTCCTTTCAGCGTGAACTCTGAGCTTGTCTAGCATGGTCTGCAAATCCGCGTGTTCATTAAATTTTCCTCAAAAAATCTTTGAAAACAGACGCGACATTCAACGCAACCTTCAAAAATGTCTGAGCAATACTCCTGGTGGTGTGCAAGCCACTACCTCCCAACCGCCTGATTCCCATTAAAAAGCCTTCCTCTTTTTCTCCAGGGAATCTGTGTGTCTCTGCATCCATTAGTTACAATGTTACAATGGTTACAATGGTTACAATGGTTACAATGGGGGGTGACCTTTAGCCATGTTGTTGGGCTGGTTGGCTGCTGACTGTTCTCGGCCAGCCTTGAATAAACCCATAAGCTCTGAAAGAAAAGGAAAAGATTAGTGTTCTAAGAAAGAAGATACTGAACAAGCTGGTTGTTGACCTGTTGCAGCAAACAGGGTCGAGCTGCTGAGAAGTCCACAAAGAAAGGTGTATGCAAAAAGGAGAAGTGTGTCTCTGCATCCATTGGGTGAACGCAAAAATACATTCTTTCCGGATCCATGTAGGTGGTGTTTTCATTACCTACATTCTTTTTGGCGAAGCCCCAGTCATGGGGCGAAGCCCCTAGGTTTGATGTCTTCCCACCAAAGTTCACACCAGTGTGCGCAGGCCCGCCCAGCCCACCCCCCGCCCCCAAAATTTGCACAGTGACCCAGACTTACAAACCATGCAGCCCTGTGGTGTCAGGGGGTGGGGAGGGGCAGGGAATGGTGCTGCTGGGCACACCCCGGAACGAAAATTTGGAAAGTTGAGAATCAGGGCTTGGCCAGAGCCACACAGCCAACTTCCAGGTCTGAAACTTGGCGGAAAGGCCAAGCAAACTCGTTTGTCGGGGCATACAGGTTTTGGTGACCGGGGGTGCAGTGAGTAGTGCTGTGGAAAGAATTGACTCAATGTTTGGTAGCTGGAGGAAGCTGCCCGGCGGAGACCAGCCCATGCACCCCGGACAGCACCTGAAAGTACAGGCGTCATCAGAAAACGTCCCTGAGTGTGCCTGCTGAGTCCAGGGCAGAGGGGAGGCGTGGGCGGAAAGTTCGCTGGCACATGCAAGCACACGACTGGGTGCACGGATTTCTACAATCTAAGTTAATTAATTTTTAATGACGCGATGACGATGGGGGCGTGTTCTGAGAGGATGCGAGTCTCCATGTTTGACTGACTGATGTGAGCAGGTTGATGCATGCACGCGCACACGCGAACACACACACACACACACACACACACACACACACACACACACACACACAGGCATGCACACACGCACATACGCACGCACGCACACACACACACACATACACACACACACACACAAACACACACACACACACACATGTATAAGCGCGCACAAAGCACACACAAGTTGCCAGTTCACAGCGCAAAAGGCTTCGCCAACTTTTCAGCATCGCTTGCGATGCTTCCCCCTACTTGTCCTTTTCTTTTACCATACATTGCTTTTGCTCATATTAACAAACACCATAAAGTATTTGCCAGAGCAACACTCCTGGTGGTGTGCAAATCTCTGCATCCCAACCACCTGCCCCCAATTGATGAAATCCCTCTTCCTGTTCCTATTATTCAGGTGGGATGTTGTTTTCATTGCATTCATCAGGTGGTGCTTAACAAATCCGATTTTTAGCGAAAGTGCCAAATCAGATCCTCCCTTTCAAGACCAAGTAAATGGAAAGTGTCACGTTCAACTCAAGCATTGGTTAGCTTATTGCACACACAAAATAGGGAGGATATGGATTGAAGTTTGCTGCACCTCCTACGACGCTGCTCTCCTGATGTCTGCTGTTTTGTGCTGCCGAGCTTGGAGTGGGAGTGTGTGTGTGTGTGTGTGTGCCTGGTATTTGAAGCTGGCTGGAGCATGACGTGGATAGCTTGCTACTCTCTTGCTTTGCTGGTTGCTCTCTCTCTCTCTCTCTCTCTCTCTCTCGCTCTCTTGCTTTTCGCCACTGACCTGTGTATTTGGATTGACGGGCTCTGATGTATCTTTATCTCAGCATAGATTACAGTAGAGAGATTCATTCGAAATCCAGACAGTTGTGGACTCAACTAACATCCTGAAAAGTTTCTCTCACAACATCTTATAAATAGACAAAGGAAAAGCTTGCTGGAACACTGCTGACCCAATCATGGGTCTCACACGGCTTCACACACAGAGTTTCACAATACTTTGGTTTCATAAATCAGGTGTCATCCTAACTTTGTAAAACTTGGAGCAATGACCTGCCGCACTCAAAGCTGCGGTAATAAATGCACTGCAGCTAGGGCGTGTGACAAAAGAGTGCTTCGTGACACAACTAATTAGAGCAAGAATACGTAGATTATTCTACTAGCCTGCTGTGCTCGGCAATTTAATTGTTGTGCTTAGGCTTTGTTGTCAGTGTCTTTGCTTCAATATTTGCATTGATAGGCAGCCAAGACGGCGCGGCCAGCTGATATTTTCTTGTGGCTATTTTCCAGGCAGATTAGGGGGGGAAAGAAAAAAATTATGCGGGCAGCAAAACAACACTCCCCACACACGAAGGCGCACGTGTCCCGGCGCACGAACTGCACGCCCTTGCAGTCGATGCGCGCGCCGCCGTCGTCGTCGTGCGCCAGGCCGACGTACCTCTTTTTGGAGAACAGCAGGAAGGGCCGGTAACACTTCTCGAAGCACATTGAATTAAAAGGAGCCACTTTGGTACCGGGTACCGAAGAGCTCCTCCACAATTTAGGAAGAAAGGGGATAATGGGGATCAGGAGGGATGCAGGCTTTTTAAACTTAGACCAGCTCCTGATGAGAGTTGGCAATAGTACTGGAAAGTGCACGCCTGGTATGGACAAGATTAGCAACGTAGTTGACAGAATGCATACGGAGCTTGGAGACAAGTCTGTTGACTCTTTGAGGATTAAGACCCAGATTTTTGAAAGGCTCCGGTGTGTGATGTTGTACATGGTACCACCCACTCCCATAAGATGGTGTGGAGGATAACGGAGGCTCCTTGAAGGATGGTGCAGAGGCCTTTGTGCTGTTCCTGCACGGCGCTCAGCTGGTTCTGAGATCTAGTGTCCTCACAGTACTTAATCTCGATGAGGTGGATGCCACGTTGAAGTATGCTGAGATCTTTGGGTCGGTGCTGTCTGGGGAAGGTCGATCTGCTGATGACTGGTGGTGCTGCTGAGGTGCTCTTGGTCTCCCTCAGTTGCCCCCTGCCACTTCGAAGAACCCACCAACCTCCATTCTTAGATTGCTGCTTTTTTTGGTATTGCTGAGACGGGAGCGACCTCAATACAGCATCTGGACGGCTGGAGGTTAGCCTGCTTTCGTCTGAGAAGCGGTGTGGAAAGAGCACTTAGGTATACTCCCAGTTTCAGCTGTCCCCAAAGAGAATCTGGTGATTCTGCATAGCCAGCCAATTGCGTAAATGCTACTACCTATATCCATGAAGATAGAGCAGGATCCTCGAGAGCCAGTTTTGCCGATAGCTTTGAAGATCATGCTGCATGCTAAGTTGTGCCTTTTAACAATCATACTCCTTATTTATGTGTGTTGGCACCCAGAGAGAATGTGTACTACGGCACTGTTGGGTTGTGGGCAATCATCAACAAGGGCGGGTCAGACTTGTTGACCGCTTTAAACAAATCATATGTTTTTGGTTGTACAGGGTTTTGTTCTGTACTTCATGCACTTGGTTTTACCAGGGACGTAAGGCGTCATGGTGTACCTGGATTGGATAGGTACCAGAGCCTTGAGGTAAGTGTACTGGACCGTGTTTGGGCGTTTTTTTATGATTTGATGTTCTTCGTATTATCTTTGCAAGCCAGAAGATGCTGTAGATGGAAATTTCCTCAGGGCCAGCTGTTTAGATGGAAGTGTACGCAACATCAGCGTAGGTTGTAATTTACAGTTTACTGTCCAGCAAGAGCTCAGCATATTTATTGCCTATAATAACTGCGTGGGACTTGACTTTGTAAAAATTAATGGGCAATGGTGACTGGTGGATAGCTTTGGCAATGGATTGGAGGACGTCTCCCTGGATGTGGTGGCGATGGAGGTTTGGGTGTGAGAGCTGCTTTTTATTATGGTGAATTGAGGCTAGGCCATCGTGGCTATATATATGGGAGTAGCCGTGAATTGATGCGGCTGCTGTGGCAGCTAGCTCCGCACGTGAGATGGTATCTAGTATCTAATATACCCATGCTTCTTGGGTTAACGCAGTGGGATACGTTTAGTTGAGGGGAGTACACGCCTGATCCGGTGTCTTGCCCTTCTTCGTTTTATTAGGGGTTCCATCAGTGTAGGTTAAGTCCCGCCAATTTTGTACTTTACGGGTCAGGTTTGGACTGGAGCTGTGTTGGGGCACTGTGTCAGAGCTCTGAGTCGGTTCTGGGTACTTGTTTAATCTTGGGCAGTTTCTGCTTTTAGTATTCCACATGGCAATAATGTGCATATCCCCAGTGTGTTGGGAAGTGGCGTTGGGAAGTGGCGTCTGTATATTTGTGCATATCCCCAGTGGTGTTGGGAAGTGGCGTCTGTATATTTTTCCAGAAGGGTACTACTTATGCATATTGAAGATGTCCTGATGGTATGGAGCCTAAGAATTTATGCATGTGCGGGATATTGCTTGCGGCAGAGCGACGCGTAGGGATTTGTGGTCATTCTTTTATTCCAGGAAGGAAGGAACATGAAGACTGCTGTTGCCTCTGCGCTAAGGGCAGCAGAGTAAACGGCATGTCTTGTTGCTAAATACTACATGATGTTTTCACGGTAAATGGGATGGCAGGTAAAGGAACCAGTGAACTTTGAGGAGAAGGCGTTGCAGCTTGCTTTGAAGGCCCTATCTCTTGGTTGTTCACTCCAGTATTGAAGGAGCGTGGGGTCATGCTTAAGGGGGGACGCTATTTTTCCTTAGAGACCAGGGCCCATTTTTGCAATATATAGCGAAGTAACCTTATTTTGCCTTAACGCTGTACTACCGTATAATGTGGCTGTGTAGACTTCACTGGTCATGCATTCGCCTTACATCCTTCCCAAATACATTTCTCTTAACCTGCCTCGTGATGTCATTCGCAGTACACACAGCTTGATTTAGACTTCATATTCATTCTGTTAATCACGCTGCCAAACTTGTCCATACCAGACGTGCGCTTTCCAGTATTATTGCCAACTCTCATCAGGAGCCGGTCTCAGTTCAAGCCTGAAACCCTCCTCATGATCCCCAGTGATCTGTTTTATTTTCTATTGGTGGAGGAGATTTACGGTACCCGGTACCAAAGTGGCTCCTTTTCCTCAATTCCTGTGGGGGGTGGCAGGCTGGAAGTGGTTTCTTTTTTTTGGTTGTTCTTTTCTTTCCTTAATTCAGACTCTGTGTTCACAACCTGCGTTTTGAGACAGCGAACCACAGTAACTCCCCCACCTACGTGATGCTGATGATATCCAAGTTGAGCAGCATGCATGTCTTTCTTTTCCCCCTTTTTTTTTTGCTATAGCTCAACTGCCCTCGCTGGCGGATATAGCTGTGTAACCCTTACCCTTACCCTAACCCTTTCTTTTCCACCACTGCGTCGATCCCCATGTGATTTCTCAACAGAAAATATGCATCTATTTCCCCCAAACAGGAGCTCACGATCATGTGTCTACTTTTTAAATACAGAACAACAACAAAAATTCCCCTCCGTGAAATTTTTGCTTTCTATGAGCAGTCTAGCAGTCGCACTTCTTGACTGAGGGCCTTATTTTGGTAAACCTTTGCTTGTAAATCTTTGCAGAGTCCACAGCAGCTGAGAAGATCAGGAGCTGCAAATCAGGAGATGCATGATCAAAGCACCAAATCGAGGCTTACAATCAACAAGCAAAAAAGGAATAAAGTTGACGAGATCTAAAATTGCCAGCCATCTAGCTACCGTGTTTGTGCCAAAAAAGGTCTAAACCACTCCCCTCCTCATTTCTGTGCCAAATGTCTGGTCTAGGCAACGCACTGCCAGCAAACCAGCAGGGTCGTGCCCACTTCAACCCAATCTTTGCCGCTTTTATATATATATGGTTGTTCAAATAAGAGCGAGCAATTCAAGACATTTTACTCTCCATAATAGGTCTTTGTACCCTTTTGCACAACAATGGAGGTGAACAAGCAGGATTATCCCATTGATCACTAGTCTGAAGTCTTAGTGGGGGTCCTTTCACATACACTGTTCTTGGTTATCATTTGCTCCTGCCTCTCACACATTGTGCGAGCCCCGTGACTGCTGGGGAAAGCCACAACATCTTCTTTCCCCCCTTTTTACAAAGTGTACCCACATCCAATTCAATATTAGCTAGTAATAGCCACCTCTTGTTCGTGACATCAAACACGAGAAATGTCCCTCCCAAAGAGCTTTGTTCTAATCCCTGTGTGTGTAATGTGTGTGTGTGTGTTTGTGTGGACGTGTGTGTTTTATGTGCAGGGGGATGTGTGAGTGCGTGTACGTGTGTGTGCGGGTGTGTGTTTGCATATGTAAGTGTTGCTGATAAATGTGGGCATCATGCAGCTCACCTCTGCGCCTTATTAACTATGGTGCAATTATGAGTGATTAATTGAATGGCTGATGAATAAGCAATAAGTGTGCAAGTAGCCTGCTGTGGTTGAGAGTTTTGTGAGGTAGAAAGGACGCCAAAGTACATGAACATACACGCCTATGCTTGCGGCAATACATGATTGATGTAACTTACACATATACACATACATAGCAGTAGACACGCAAAACAAGCATAACAACACACGACAACTGAAGAGTGAAGAGTTGGAGCATGGATGCATACACTCAATTATTAAAAACAGTTGGAATCCAAGTCAAGTGATCCTTCTACCCTTCACACTTACAATCGCTGGCAACAAGGACTTGATTCCTGAAGCTGAACTGGCTGTATGTTTCGAACGACTTCCAGACAAACTGCAACATTTGACAGGCATGTGTGTAGACGTGTGGGAAAGAAAAAGATAGAGTTTGTGTGTCAAGTGTACATATGGTTGTGAATGTGCTGACCTCTGAAGGCACACGCCAAAAAGCTCTTCCAAGCAAATACTTTTTATACGACACAATGTATGTTAGCTTCAGCGAATAAGAAGCAGGGATGTGTCATTCGGTATTTTGAGGCGTTCAATACGGTAAAATACACGTCAAGTACGGAATACGCGTATAATACGATCGTATTTTTAAGCAATTTCGGGAGTGCCGGTTTTTGACCCAAAATGGACCCAATTCGCCCCAAAATCACCCAAAACGTTCCCAATTCTTTTCCAATATGTTATGCGTTATTATTATATTATATAACAGCACTGAAAGCTCACTGGAACGGCCGTTGTTGGGGCAAAAATTGCCTAGAAAGGCCAAAAAAGGCAAATTTTGCAATCATATAATAAGGCCCAATTTGTTCAATATGGTGAAATACGCGTTAAATACGATACGGCGTATTATGACCTGTATGACACAACCCTGATCAGAAGAGAAATAAACACAGGCACAAGCGTGTCAGATGTACAATTGTGTGTGTCATTACTGGTGCTGTCACACAGCGCCTGGACAATTATAACCCCCCCCTGTATAATACTAGGTTGGCCAGATATGAATTATGACACCAGGCACCACACATGCATTGTCAGT